>CERI01284306.1_pt1 | contig 21151 bp, 8 predicted proteins | sample 350261 | NCBI WGS metagenome assembly CERI01 (sample SAMEA2620979, study PRJEB7988) | marine metagenome | isolation source: saline water (ENVO:00002010), including
AAAAAGGGAGGTCTTACGGCCTCCCTTTTTGGTTACAGGAACTTTTGGGTATGGTGCCCAGTTTGTTTGTTCCTTTATCTTTTTCTTACTGTAACTTTTCTTTTCTTTCTATTCCCAGACTTTTGCCTTGCAGTAAGTTTGGGTTTTTTCTTTTTAGTAGTTTTAGTAGATGATAGTCTTTCTTCTAACGACCAGCTTGGCCAACCAGCAAGCATAGCTACAGACTTCCACCATTCAGTCTCTTCGTTCATGGCGGATTTTATATTATCAAACTTTTGAAGTACTCTGTCTAAAGGTAAATTAGTAGTAGCAGACACAACCTTAGCCGCGGCATCATAAGCAGGGTTGTCTAAGCTAAACCCTTTATCAAACATTTCTTTTCTACGTTTCTTACTATCAAACAACCATAAAGCCTGTCTCATACGAGATATTTTAGAGCTTATTGGTGGAGAAAACTGTAGTAACTTCCAAACAGAATCTACATACTCAGGTCTTGATCTGTCTGATCTTTCGTAAATATCTAATAAAAAGTTTTTAGCTACAGATACTGCAGCACCTCCCATACCTAACCCACGCAATGTAGAGTCTAACATACCGTTAGCTGTGTTTAAATATTTCTTTTCTTCTTCTTCATCACCACCATCACCAAATGCTAAAGCAAATACAGCTTGTTGTAAAGCATTAAATATAATATTCTGAACTACACCGTAGTATATTATTTTACTTATATTAGTTTTCTTATCACCTCTTCCATTTACTAAATCTTGAAAAGCTCTTTTCTGTATACGAGCATACTGCATAGGTGTGTTAGCAAACATAAGTATCAAACGACCAGCGTCACTAGCCTGTTGTTGAGATATTTTATCTGGTCTACTAGACTGCTGGTTTTCTTCAGCGATCTCTCTGAATTCTTGCATGGCCTGTGCTTCAGCATCTTTAAGCTTCATTCCATCTTTAACTAAACTGTTTATTCTGTTTCTATAAAACGTAGCTCCACCTGAAGCTATTGCAAAACTATCTGCGTATTGAGTAGGCAAATAACCTTTTTGTAATATGTAATTTAAAACTGCCTTAGCCTTGTTTTTAGAAGTTTTAGCTGCATCAGCTATTTCACTTTCAGATATATTAATTCTTAAACCATTTCTTCTATCCATTAAGAAATCTGAATTCATTAACTTTTTAAAATCACTCCAGTATTGTGGTTGATTAGCAAAAGCTTTACCAGCTTGTATAGGGTTGTTAAAACTCCAGTTCATAAAGTTAATACTAGATATAGTTTGAAGTACAGCTGATCTCATATTAAAGAACATTATAGCTCCGTTACTAGCATTGATGTAATCAAGTATCTTATTACTTAATCTATTACCACTAGATAATCTATTTTTACCAGACTTCATTCTACTTAAGACATTTTCTAAAGCTTCTCTATACTTAGCTCCATATATAGCTTCTAACTTATTTAAGTTGTCTTGGTTATATATCTGGTCAACGTTATTCTGCCATTGCTCTAGAAACTTATCTCTTTTAGTTGTATTAAGTAGATCTAGCAGATCTGTAGTTATAGTACCTACTAACCAATTTTGTCCTGGTTTACCATATCCATCTCCTTTGGTTATAGTTAATATTTGATCTGCAAATACTTTTAGTTGAGGATCATTTTCTACTATATTAGATAGTTCTTTTAAATCTGTATCAGATAATCCAGGTACTTTTTGTCCTGTCTTATTCCATAAGTAAACTCTAACTGCTTGTTCATTAGTAAAACCAGATTCTGTCTTTTTTCTTAAATTAGCAGGTACATTTAATTTTTTCTTTAAAGTGTTAAAGTCTTTCATTAAATTTAATCTAGCAGTAGAAAAATTATCCATTGCTCTAGCATATGGATCTAATACATGTTGCTTGTACCAAGCCATTTGTGCATCACCTAAAGCTCCTTTAGCTAAGGTCTTGTATATTAATCCTTGAAAATCTTCTGCTGAATAAGGTATCCAGAACTTACCTTTACCTTTGCTAGCTCCTCTAACTTCAGCTTTAGCTTTAGAATATTTCTTTTGCTTACCTATACCTGTAGTGTTTTCTAATAGTTTATTAAAATCACTATTTAAATTTTTAGATTCTAAAACATGTGCTTGCTGTACTTGGGACTTAACGTCGATTACACTAAGAGCATCTTGAACTGCTCTTACATTTTGATAAGCGTCGTCTGCAAAATAGAAATCGTTAAACCCTTCAGCTGCTTTATCTATAATCCAATTAGCTTTAGCCTCACCAGATGAGTTACCTAATCCTACTATGTTTTCTTTTTTAAATTCTAAACCTTCTGATTTTAAAAATTCATATATAGCTTCTTGAGCTTGAGGCGATCTAGCTGTAAGAACATATAGGTCTTCATTACCTCTAGAGTTTTTAATAGTTTCAGCCACTTTAAATAGTGGTCCACGTTTACCGTCTCTTACTATGTCAAAATCAGAGAAGTCCATTACAGCTCCTTCTTGAACTAACCTAGCTCCGTCGCTAGCAAATTGTTCTGCTGTTAATTCACCTTGTGATCCATCTTTCTTAGTATAAAATACTATACTGTTTGTTTGAGCAAGTGTATCGTCAAAGTCAAACACTCTTATTTTCTTAATTTGTTTTTTAGTTTTTCTAGCTTCTGATAAAGCTGCGTCTATAGTAGCTGCTTTATTAAGAACATCTTCTGATGTCATGCTATCATCTATATTTAAAACTTTAGATTCGTTAAGTAAAGTTACATTTGATTCTTTAGATTTTTTTATATCCGGAGATATTTTCAAGAACTTATTTAACCTATCTTGAGCAGTTTGCTTATTGATTTGCCCATCTAAAATTTCATATAATAACTCCTGTTGTAGTGATACCACACTTGGAGTTAATTTTTTTATATCAACTTCAACACCGAAATTTTCTGCAACTGTTTTGCCATTTAACAGTTTTAATTCATTAGGATCTATTCCTTTACGAAAAACACCATTTTGATCTTTTCTAATTTGGCTATTAACATTAGGATTAAAATATCTTATCCATACAGATTTAGCTCCTAATAAAATATCATAAGCAAATTCTGACGGGGCATTACTAGTATAATTAAATTTACCTTTTGGACCTTCTCCTTTTAACATGTCATCATAAACCTTAGGTAATAATCCTTGGAAATAATTATTTAAAGCTGAAGAAACATATAAGTTTACATTACCTTGTATAGTCCTATTAAATAAGAACTTAGCCAAATCACTCGCAGGTTGAGTATGTTCTTCAACTTGTTTTAAATCTAAATTATTTTTAAAACCTATTGGAGAAGTAGTTCTCATAAAATGTCCTTGTGCTCCACTAGTAGAAGACATTAAAGCCCCAATAGCTGGTACAAAAACATGAGGATTGAATTTAACTAAGTCTTGAAAGATACTCCAAATTTCTTCTACTCCTTCTATTTTTTCTTTTTCAATTTCGCTTAATTCTTTATCAGTAAGTTTTTTCAAACTTGTATAATTAGTCCTTTTTATTGCTTTAGCTATTTTAGAATTTTCTTCTGCAAAATTTATACCTTTTGCTTGAGCGGTACTAATAGCTTCTTCTAATTGTAATTTGTTAGCAAATAAAAAGTTATTACTAGTGTTATTCTTTTTTCCAGGAACTAATTTTAATTTGGTTTTCTTATCATTGAATTTTGCATCGTCATTACGTATAGTTGTCCCATCACTTAATTTATACTCTTTTAATTCTACTACTTTTCCATTAACATCTTGAAATGTTATAATTTCTCCAGTTTTAGGATTTTTAACAGCTGTATACATAGCTCCATTACTAAACGTACCAGTGTGAGCAAAGAAAGAAGGTGGCAGCATTGTCATTAATGGAGGTGATCCATCCATTCCTTCAAACATTATTTGTTTGAACTGCTTTTTACCTTTTAGAGTATTCATTTTGATTGGTTTAAACCCATAATCTTCAACTATACTACTCCAATCTTTTTGCTCTAATAATAAGAGTTCACCAGTGCTCGCTTTTTCCATTTGCTTTATTCGAGCATCAATTTTCTGTTGTTGTTTTTTCGTTAGTGGTAAAGCTTTACTTTCCATGAATTGAGATCTTCCAATACCTATTAACATTGTAGGATCATTATTAATATCTCTTATAGCTTGATTAGTTAATATTCTATCAGTTTGAACTATTAGGGCTTTCATTTCTTGGCCCTTACTAAAAATATCTATAAATTCTTGAGTTTTTATTTTATTTTTAACTTGTTCTTTGTTTCCAGCTTTACTACCTGTTTTAGAAAATTTAACGGCTTTGCCTCTAGTATATAATGGACTTGCTAATAAAACGTTTTGCACTCCAGTTGAAGTTCCTGAAGGATCAGTCCCATCAGGCATTGCTTCTTGTAATATATCTGCTAATATTAATTGTTCTCCGTCAGGATCATTTATTGCTTCTTTCTCTAAAAAAGGTTTTAATTCAGCTATATCTTGAGCTCCTAATGTAGCATTATTTCTTATTTTACTAACTATAGCATCTAATATTTTTTTTCCAGCCGCTCTTCCTTTTGTATATACAGCGTCGGGATTACCCATAAACATAGCAACAGTTTCTCTTAATGCAACTTGAGGGGTTTTACCATATTTCACTCCCGTAGGAATAACTAGATCTTTAACTTTTTCTAATATATCCTTATAAACTATTTCAGCTCCAGGTATTTTATCTTTAATGTAATATGCTTGTGCTTCTTCTGCTTTTTGCTCTTCTTTTCTATCTAGCTTTTCTTGTTCGTCTTCGCTTAACTGATCTCCTAACGTAGGATCGCTAACATCTTGAGTGAAATTTTGACTAAAAGTATCTGTAGCAAGTTTATTTGCTCTTAAATTTAATCTATTACTTACGAATTTATCTAAACTTTGAAGTTGAGGATTAAACTCTTGCTGAACTAAAACACCTGCTAAACTAACTAAATCAGACATCCATTGTTTTCTAGATATATCCCTTTTATTATCTGGAGAAGTTTGATCCCAAGTTCTATTAGCAATAGAATCTACAATACCATATATGTCTTGGCCAAACTTAGAGAGTAACGGATTCATAGTATACTCACCTTTCTCGGTTGTTCCAATATTTTTATTTATAAACTTAGTTCTACCACTAGTTTTATTCATGTCAAACCCATCTTTTTTAGACATCTCCGCTAAACTAGAAGATTCTTTTAATTCTTCCTTCTTTTCTTCATCATCTATTCTAGCTATGTCATATTTTTTAGCAGACTTCTGAAAACTATTTAAATAACCAAATACATCTTTACCTGTTTGCATTGGAAACAACCAAGCTTGATTAGAAGGATTAAACTTATTAACTAACGTAGATAAAGTATTTTTAATACCATACATATTATTTAAGCCAGAGGCTGTTAATACTCCTATGTTTACAAAGTCACCATATAGATTAAGTAGTTCTTCAACATTAACTCCTTTATCTGTAGTATATAATTCTTTTCTAGCATTAAAGTTATCGTACTGTTCTTGAGTTATTTTATTTAACTCTAATTTTTCTTTCATTAAACCATCAAGCTCAGTTATAGCCATATTAGCTTGACCAACTACAACGTTGTCTTTAACAATACCTGCTTTTCTGTTTTGAATATGTAACAGTTCATGCATTGGTGCTACTGCAGCTATCTCAGATTCAGTTATTAGATCTGTGTTAGCCATACCTTTGTTTATATTTTCTTGAAATACAAATATATCGTTACCAATATTAGCTGCATTAGATTTATTATTGTAAGAATCTACAACTGCCTGTGCATCAGCATCACTTAACCCTTTTCTTTTTAAACTTTCTACATCTGGCTTATTATCTCCTTCATATTTAGTAAATCCACCATCATTCATAGCTTGATTCATTTCTACAACATCGTTATAAAAATCATTCAATCCCATATTATGTTCTAACTGTGCTGGATCAGAATTGTCTTTAGCAGCTTCTTGTTTTTTCCTAGCTTCTCTTGAAAGTAATTCACTACGTCTAGCATCTACTTTTTTATACTCAGCAACTAACTTGTCTCTATTTTTTTTAGTTGCCTTAGACACGCCTTGAGCAGCATTAGATCTTATATCTTTTAATATCTTTCTTTTTTTAGCATTAAGATTAAACAAAGACTTAACTTCCGTGTCACTCATTCTAGCTAACTTCTGAGTCTTCATAACATCCTGCATGGACTCAGCTCTTATAATTGCTCTTTGTCTAGCAACTAATTTCTTTCTTTCTTTTACCGTTATAGGTTCAGCTGTGTTGTTTAATTTTTTTCTAATATTAAATAACTCATTTCTTCTTTGTAATGTTTTAGTTCTATCTTTAACAGTTTGAACCTCATCTCTTATTATGTTATAAGCATTACCACCCATACCTGGACCTTGTATAGCTAAAGATGTAAAAGCAGTATTAACTATAAAGTCTTTATTAATACCATCTAATAAACTTTTATCTTCACCTAACATTACAATATCGGAAGCGTTGTTGATTAATTCAACTCCCATTTCCTCACCAATTTCTTTAGATAAGTTTAATCCAGCATTTAAACCAGAGTACATCATCTTTTTAAAAGTGCTAGATCCAGCAACAGGTACTATTCTTGTAAATTTATTTACGTAACTTAAAGATCCTAGTTTCTCCATGTACATATCAGACAAACCAGCAACCATGGAAGAGGTTGTTCTTTGCCACTGAGGTATACTTACTTGTCTATTTATTTCGCTGATCTGACCAGTTATCATGTCTTTCTCAAAGGGTGACTTAGCTTTTTCTAATGCGGTATTTAAATCAGCAATTCTCTGCTCGCTGTTTAAACTTGCAATTTCTAAATCTGCCATCTTACTACCATATCCTTGCATGAAGAATATACCTTGAGACATTTTACTAGCTTGAAGACTTGCTCTCATAGCAGCTGTTCTGTACGCTATTGTACCTCTTGCAGCTCCACTAGATAAACCACCTAGTCCACCCATAGGTAAAGTCATTAATGTAGTTAATATAGATGGTGAATTATTAGCAAACATTTGACCCATATAAGTATCTAAGTTTGTCCAACTAGCATCATCAAATCTTATATTTTGTATATAGTCTTCATTTAAAGAATCATTAAGTTCTTTGTTATAATCAGTAGCTAAACCTTTTAACTTACCCGCTTCTTCATACATCAATTCTATTTCCTCATCAGAAGCGTCTGTGAATTTATCAGTAACGTAAGTTACAGCATTACCTACTCCAGCGGCGGCACTTGCAAACGTCATTGCCGGTGAACCTAAAAACCCTTTTTCTAATTGTAAACCCATCCTTTGTAGGTTACTATAGTTTTTCAAAGCACCTTTAACTGCTAAATCTACATCCCCAAAGTTAGCGGCTTTATCCATTAACTCTGTATTTCTATTTTTTAATATACCATAGGTGTTTATTAATTCTTCTTCTCTTTGTTGTAGACCAGCCTCGTTCATTCCTGATTGAGCATTTTTTATACTCTGAACCGCATTATTATATTCAGCTATAACAGCAGGTGATGAATTAGCATTAATACCCTCGTCTTCTAATCTCTGTATGGTAGCACTAGCTTCATTAGCTTGCTCTACAAAAGGTTTCATATCTGTTTCTAAAGAGTTTACATCAGCTTCGTAGTTGCTAAAGTCTTCAGTTATTTGCTCGCTAGCAAATTGAATTTTTTCTTCAGCTTTAATTCTTAAATCGTCTAATTCTTTCTGTGACAAAGAAGATCCTTCACTAAACTGTCCTTCTTCAGTATTGCCATCATTACCAAAGCTATCAGCACCATATACTTTTGATTGAGAGTGAATGCCAGCAGGAACATACATAGATCCAAAAGCTGTATTAACCTTAACTAGTTCTCCTCTTTTTCCATCGTCATTGTATGCACTAACATTGTCAGCATGTCGATCATGTTCTGTTTTATGATCTTCTCTAGCTTTAGCTAATCCATTCACGCCAACAAAATCTTCTAGCATAAACTCAGATGTTCTTCTTCTTTGTTGTGGAGTATATTCATTGTTTACGTAGAACATTTCTTGAGCACCAGCTTTAGCTTCTCTAACAGCATTTTTAACAACGTTTTCTCCTACGTAGTTTTTAGTCCATTCAAAATCATATTCTTCACCATCTGAATTATAATACTGTTTCCAGTTGTTATATAAATCTTTATCATTATTGAAGAACTTTTTCATGTACAACATTCCTTTTTCATTGTCATGAAACTTACCATCCGGTTCTATAGTGTCTATTAGTTCTTGCTCGTCAAGAGTGCTAAATATAGTAGCATTTTCAGCATCTCTATCACTACCATCTATTTTAGTGCTAATATTTTCATATATGTTTCTACCTAATTGTTTTTTAGTTCTATCTTCGCTAGCATCTATAGAAGCCAAATCTCTACTTAATACCTTTGCACTAGTGTATTCATTTCTATATTCCTTTTTAGCTTCTAAACTAGATAGTTTTCTAGCTCTAGTTTGTTCTTCCGCTTCTAGTTTCTTTATAGTCTCTTTACGTTCTTTAGCTTCTTTATCTAACTTAGCTTGTAGTTCTGGATCTGCTACTACTACTTTTTCTTTAACCTCTTCAACCGGCGTGTTATCTATGATTTTAGCTTTACCTCTCCATCTCTTAACGTACTCATCAACATCACCGTGCGTTTTAAAAACGTCAGTGTAAGAATATGACTTTACAGATCCATCAGGTTGTTCTATTTCTACACGTTTATACTTAGTATTACGACCACCATATGTTTCATTTTCAAATTCTTCTGCTTCTAGATCTTTAGCTTTAGAATTTTTACCTTCTTCATATGCTGCATCTGCTTCTTTAGCTAGCTTTAGCTTTTCAGCTCGTTCATTAGCAGCAGCAACTAACTTATCCTCATACAGTGTATTTTGCAAATTACTTATGTCTGACTCTACTAGCTCTTCTGCTGTAGGTTCTACCACCTCTTCAGTTACCTCTGTAGTATTCTCTTCACCTTCAGGTTGAGCTACACCAGGTTCAGGTTGTGCTTCACCTTCTGCTAGTTCAAAACCTTCTGGTAACCAGTCTGGACTATTAGATTCTTGAGATTTTTTTCCTTCGTCAACAATTTCAAATCCTTCAGGTAACCAATCATGTTCATTTCCCATAAATACTTATTTAACTTTTTGTTATAGTATAACCATTACTTAATGTGATATTCTCACCTGGTTTAGCGGCAGCTATTTTCTCTTTATCTTTAGCGGTTGGTACAAACTTAGGTTGGTTATTATTAAAGTGATCAATAGTTTCTTGATTCTTAAATATTTGACCAAGATACATTGTATTTAAATTATCGTGACCATCATTTCCTGTGAAATAATCTAAAGAAAAACCACGACTATTGCCAGTACCATATACCATTCCAGCTTCACCAGGTCTTTGTGGGTCTACATCAACCATAACTCCATCTTCATCTTCTTTTTTACCAGCACCAACCCAATAATCTTGAGCACCATGGCCCTTAGTGTAAGGCGCGTTGTTTAATGTTTCAACAATTTCTTCAGCTGTCGGTTCACCGTTTTGATATAATGTAGTTACTGTTTTCATACCATCATCGTATTTAGATTGACCTTGAACTATTTCGTTCTTAATAGTCGCTGAATATGGAAGCCCTTTTTCTTCTTTTACCTCTGGCTTTTCTGGCTTAGGTGCATTTTCAATACTAAAGTAATTACCTTTAATACTATTTAAACCTGGAGTATTCTTATTTAACGTGTCGTTAGCTATCCATCTTTTAGCTGCATCTTCTTGAGCAGCAGCCATAGTTTCATTTTTAGGATCATCTGGTTCACCTACTTGCTCACCCCAACTACTATTAACAAACTCATCTACAGTTACACCTGCATCTCTCATAGCTTTTCCAGCATCACTATTATAATACTCTGTTAATGAGTAACCATCTTCTCCTTCATCTGGTATTACATCTTGAAAATAGCTAGTCATAATATCATTATCACCTACAATAGTATCTAAACCTGGACTTTCTAATATTGTCTCCATAGCTAAGTCAGGATCTGTTATTTGTCTAGTCTTATATATCTTACCGTCTTTTGTTTCTGAAATTGTTTTGATATATGTTTCGTCTACTATATCATCAACATTTAAAGCTTTGTTAAATAAGTTTTGTTCTAACTTAGAAATGTCTTGAACTTTGTTATATAAATCTTTATCAGTAGAAGCGTTTGCCGTTAACTCTGAGCCATTTAACATAGCACCTTTTTTAGTTACATTACCATTTTCATCAACAGTATCTGGTGTATAGTAATACAATACTCCACCTCTTTCAACAATCTGTACATTACCACCTTCCATCATTGTGTTTAACACTTGTTGACTTTCCTGAGAACTAACAGAGCTTATAGATCCTGGTGCACCTGTTTTTATTTTAGAATCATCTCTATAACTAGACACTTGGCCAGCTAAATAAGCAGCTTGACTTTTAAACTGTCCAGATAAAGCTTCGATCCTAGATAAAGCCAGGTTGCCTTCACGTCTACTTATAGTACCGTTTTGCATTGCATTTTTTATTTGAAAATACTCATCAACTTTATCATTCCAAAATCCAACAACATTTTCATCTAACGCAGCATCACCTGTACTACCAAAAGTATTAGCCTTGTCATACATTTCTTTCTCTTCATCATCTCTTTTCTCTTGAAGAGCAGCTTGCTCTTTTTTAGATCGCGCGTTGTTGTTGGCTATAGTCTGTGCCGTTCTTGCAGCTTGATTAGTGATATCTTTTGATCCTTTAATAAAAGCATCGAAACTTCTATCTATAATTCTTTGTGGCTTAGTATAACTCATTATTTAACCTTTTCAAATTTAACATCGATTTTAGAATAGTCTACCATGTCAAAACCATCTTCATCAACAATTACAACATTACTTGGAACTTCATCAGACATTACCCCTTTGTATACGCCTTCTTTATTTATATATTCAAATGTATATATTTTTAAACCCGAGCTAGATTCATCTATTAGCTTAATGTTTTTCTTTAGTCTTCTATCTGATGTTGTTGGCTTTCCAGGTTTGTTAGTTTTTGCTTTAGGAGTAATTCCTCCAGCCACTATACCTGCTCCACTAGCTATTGAAGAACCAATGCCTACTATAGCTGCGTTTCTAGCTGCATCAGAATCAGCTGCGTTTTGTCTAGCGTTATCTACTAATCCTGCAGTACGATCTAGTTTTTGCGTGTGCCAATCTATAGCATCTCTTTGTTCCATCTCATCACCCTTAGCTCTCATCATATCTAGCTTTTGCGCTCCTTCAGCTTTCTGTCTATCTATATTAGCTTGTCCTTCAGCAGCCATTTTTTTATTTTGAGTTTCTTGAGCATTAATAGTAGACGCAATACCTCGTTTACTTTTTAAAGCCATTTGAGCTAAAGCAGTAGCACCTGCAGCACCCATGCCTTGTTCTTGCATTAAGTCTAAACTATTGGCTAAAGCTATATCAGCCTCTTCAGCTTGTATCTTAGCGGCTTCAGTAGATACAGTTAAATTAGCATAAGGATTATTTAAGTTTTCAAATTGATTAGTTAAATTTTCATATGGATTTTTGAATGTAGGTCTACTAGCTTCTAACGCATCTAATTGGTCTTGCATTAAACTAGCCTCTTGGTTTGACGCATCTCTTGCTTTCTTAGCTTTATTAGCCGCTATAGCATTTGTTGTAGCTCCAGCCGCCGCTGCTATTCCACCTGCTATTACTAATCCTGTTATTGCTGCCATAATTATTAATTTAAAATTTTTGTTATTTCGTATGATGGTGTATCATCTACATGATAACCTAATTCTTTATGTTTGTCTATTAATGTTTTTGTTCTACCTATACTAAATATATATTTATATCCCCAGTCCTTCACGATCTTTTCTATAGTCTTTATAAGACACGTTATAGCCATGTCTCTGTCATCTTCTCTATATTCTGGATTAGATATTATCCACTCAAGTAATACCGCTTTAGAATTAGTTATATAGACAAATCCAGCAACTATCATAATACCTTCTTTTTCTATAACAAATCCTCCCGTACCGTTGTCTGGTAAAAAGTCTTTTTGCACTGGTGGCCACTTCCAAGCCTTCCACCAACTAGCTAGAGTCTCATAATCAGACTCTGTTAATTTTCTTATATTCATATTTAATTACATTGAAGATACATTGTACCTTAACCCAACTGTGTATAGTTCTTTAAAACCACCTGGGTTAGTACTAGTATCTGTACTCATTTTTATTTCTGAGAAAAAACCTTTTATTCCGCTTATTTGATTACCATATGCTATTTCACCTGGCATTGACGTACTGTTGTTAACTAAGTTAGCTACGTATCTATTCTCTTTCCTGTCAAAACCAGCATGTAATAACGGTGGGTTTAAAGGGCTAGCTGCTGATCCTGTATTACCAGCACCATCATAAGCTCCTTCATAATAACTATATACCTCATTAGTAACATCATAGTATAATTTCCAAGCAGATAGCGGTACACCACCAGACCATTCTTTATCAAAGCCTGTTTCATCAGATGTTATAGCAACAACTTTCCAACCGCTATTGCCTTCATAATCTATTGTTAAAAAGTTTTTCTGAACAGAAGGATTAGGATTTGCTATAAAAGTAACAGTGGATGGATTATCTATTGCATAGAAATTACCTCTTTTTACATTATCTGAATACTGCATCCATAAACCAGAGTATTCTAATTCGGTACTTGGTAGAGAAAAACGCTTGTTATATGTAGTGTAAACCTTACCTTTTAAACTACCTAGCTGTTCAAATCTATACGTGTAAAAGCTAGTCCAACCTTTAGTAACTTCATCAAAACCCACGGTGTAAAAAGTGTTATCTTCTACTCCTTTACTTCCAGTCGTGTTATATTGAAGAGATAAAACATATTGTTTATTATATATATCCCAACCACCTTTGATATAGCTTCTACTATATGTTCTAACTCTTATTTCGTTATTTGCAAAAGTGCCGCTTATAGTTATTGGTCTGTCTAATTGTATTTGTAATGGAAATGCAGGATCTGGAGTAGTAGGTGGACTACTGTCTATAGCAGTTATATAACCTAGAACTAAACCAGTGCTTACTTGAAAAACCTCACTCCCAATAGGTAGTTCAGCCATTAATTCACCTGGAGTATCTTTAACGTAGAAAAAACTTTCATTTATATCTATCATTGCCCCATTGAATGTATACGTAAATGTATTTACTATATTATCTTCAAGATCTTCTAAATTATCTCTAAACCAATCACGCATACCATACTCTGATATTTCAGTGATACCATCATGTGACAATCTAAGTATAGCACTTCTATTTCTATCAGCAAAGTATTTTCTAAAACCATATATAGCAAAGCTCTCTGGGTTTCTACTAATACCATATTCACCTGCGTAAGGAACTATTTGACCTATTACAGCATTCTGAGTAGTTACAGTACCACCACCTTCAGCAGAGTATATAGCATCTTTATCTATTAAAGCTCTATTACATTTATTCTCTTGTAGTACTAATAAATTATTTTCTTCAGCATATAGTTTTTGTATACTACCGTTATCTGGATTTGCCGACTTGGTTATTGACTCACCAATAGGAAATTCATTAGTTCTATTAACACCTGTTCTAGAATTAAAAACACCAGAATATATCAAAGCAGCAAATCTATTTTGTTGTACAGGTTCTTCTCTGTCTAAGAAAGCTCTAGCACCAAAGTCCATAGGAGTATTATTAAAACCACCTTTAATGTACATGTCTTCTAAATAGAAGTTTTCTATAGTAACAGATGTATTATCAGGTATTGTAGTGTCACTACCGGGATACTCTGTAGTTATATTAAAAGTTTGTGGACTAGCATATACATTACTTAATGGAAAGACACCGCGTCTAGGAGATGTGCCACTTCCACCAGGAATTATTGTATTTGACGATATGTCATACGTGTTGTTCATACCTGTCTCTGGTGTTAATACTCTTTTTAACCACAAGGAATTGTAATACTCTACCTCTATAATTGTTGCCATAATATATTATCACTTGTTTTAATCAAAAATTAACTTACATAAACTCTACTCTAAACTCACTAACGGTTGTTGTTAAACCATTACCATTCATATCAGTAGCTGTTATTCTTAAATCTATTGGATTAGGATTTATCGAAGATCCATCAAGATTAGAAACATCACCTACAAATAATATCTTACCATAAGCGCTAGCGTAATTAGGGTTACTATAAGTTTGTATTTCTAAACCTTGATGTTTACTATCAAAATCATACCATGTTGATGTGCTTGCATTATAAGCCTGTATTTTGTATACTATCTGTAAATTACAAATAAAACCACTTGCGTTATTTGTGTTAGCCCCATTAGTAGCTCTAAAAGTTCCAGCTACACTTGAGTTTGACCAAGCACCAATTGGTAAAAAGGAATTTTCCTTTGTTTGTGTTATTCCACTGTTAATAGTTATACCAACTACATTTGATGGTGGTTGTCCATAAACTCTTACTGGCGCTTGATTTCTTAATGTGAATGTTAAAGGAAAATCATATACATTTTCTAAAGGATTATTTATAATACATCTAAATGTAAAGTTAAGATAATTATTTTGCAAATTCTCAGAATAGTATAATAACCCCCTAGGATCTAAACTAATACCAAATTGACTATTTGATAATGTACTATCTACTTTAGTTTTAGCTACTCCAGCATTAGTATACAAACTTATAGGAGTACCATTGCCATCAGTATTGTAAACGACATTTCCACTTTGATCTGTTATATTAACCAACGCACATTCTTCAAAGCTAGCAGGTGCAATAATTCCACCATTTCGATTTCTAACTGTCATTAATAAAAGTCTTTGACTACCTGGAGTACCTGTTGTATCTGTACTTTCATTCCAAGGAGATGATCCTGTACTTATGTCAAACACAACATCATCAGCGGATAGTATAGCTTCATTAAGATCTTCTATCAAACCTGTAGTACCTGTCTCCCAAAATATATCTAATTCAGATTTTACTGGATTAGTTTCATATGTAGTAAATACTAATGGCTCTATACTATCTGGTAAAGCTGTCTCTGCGTCTCTACCTAGTCTAAACACATTCTCTATATTAGCAGATGGTGGATCTGACTTAGCTTCATATAACCCAGCTGTATTAGCGTCTGTATTCAATGCAAAGAAATTACCTACAGCTTTTACTTTAAGATTTCTTCTTCCAGGAAATATTGGTATGTTTTGGTTTGTAGATGTATAGTACAAACCTGACGGGGTATAACCTTCTTGAATAGCTACTCTTGGGTACAAGGTAGTATCGCTTGGAGAATATTGCTGTTGAACAGGTGTAGTTTCTAGTAGTCCAGGTGGAACTTTATTAGCATTATCAGTTAATAAAGTAGTAACATTTACTAGGTTTTTACTAGATTTAGTAGAAAATTCAACATTAGGAGTTGATACAAATGTACCAGCAGGTGAGTATGTGAAATTCTCATTATTTAATATATTTGTTATAGTGTATTCAACGCCTGCTACAGTAAAATTCATACCTTCTAATAACAAAAATGTTCTAGGTTCTGCAGCTGGATTAACTATAGTGTTGTTAACCGTACCAGTATTAACAGTTCCAGATATATCTAATTTAAAAGGTTTTATTATAGGTGCCCCATTTAGTATACTAGGTAAATAAACATTGTAATATTCTTGCTCTGTTTGTTTTACTACTATTTTATATGAGTAAAACCCTAACTCATTTCTTTCTATTAACTTAACTGGATCTGATATATTAGGCGCAGAGAATGGCGTATCAATATTATCTTTTACCCAAAGCACATTGTTTGCTAAATCTATAGCTCCTACTTCAAATTCAGTGTTATTAAATGAAATATAATCTCCTACTACTGCAAGGCTTATATCGCCAGATGATGCAGAAAACTCAACTGATATTAATCCGCTTATATTTGTAGTAGTTCCTGTACCACCGTATAATAACTCTGTCTTAAAATTACTATACAAACCAGGATAACCAGCATTTGTTGTTATAGTATTAGGTATAGTATTTGCAAAAAGTACCTTAAGAGAATTACCAGGCCAATCAACAATTCCTGCTCTAGGATTTTGTGACGTAGTTGGAGATGTGGTTAGCTTCTCAACTACACTATCAAAGTAAGGTGTATACACTGTAGAACCACCAAATACCACTGGATTGTTAGCAAATGGCCCTGTAGTTTCCTCATAATTTGAATCTCTAAGTGCTGATAAAATTACATCACTAGACCTACCGTATTTATCTTGTAGTATAACTCCAACTTGATAAGTTCTGTTTTGTTTTAAAGTATGGTTAGGATAAGCTATATCACTACCATTGTACTGTTTAAAAGCGGGCGTAAACTTAGCACTAACCCCAACCAAGTAGTCTAATGTTAGTGGAGAAGTATGTGCATCTATAAAATTACCATATATAATCCTATTGCCAGCAGATGCTTGTGCAGCTGCTCTAATAGGTACTTTATCATAAACCCTAGTTATAACGCTATCAGGTAGTGTTTTAATAGGTCTTCTACTCTGGTAGTTATAAGAAATAAAATTATTTGAAGTCAAAGAAGTTACATCTGATAGGGGTATTGTTTCTATTACTTTCAAACCTAAAGCTGTAGACTCTTTATAAACTACTTCTATTTCATCTACTTTAAATCTTTCTTTTAACTTATTAGCGGGACAAGGTAATGGAATATCTAAAGCTACTTGAGTTATCTCATTTGTTAAAAATTCTACTATAGTATTTTGTCCAGCTTGATCCTCTTGATTTATAAAGTCATTGTTTGAAGCTGATTGTTTATTAGTTGCTATATATTTTTGGAAATAACCGCCTTGCTTGGGGATAAAAACAGATTGAGTAAAAGGGGATAATAAAGAATATTCACTATTATCAAATTTAAACCTATAAGAAAATCTAACAAATTTATCCTCTAAAAAAGCAGGATCACCAGGAAAGTCTTGTTTAAAAAATTTATTTGGTAACTTAAACGATATTTGATCACCAATAGCTATACCATACTCTAAAAATAGTCCTTGAAAAGTAGGATCAAAAGTTCCATTTCTGAGACTAGTATATCTTTGAGGTGTTACTTGTAACGCAAAAGTACCTGTAGTCAAACCAGGTGCTTGTATTATTCGGCCAATTACAACATAATCCGTATCTGGTATCTTAGGATGAGTAATTCTTATAAAAGCATCTTTAGAACTAGCTGGTGATGTTGCAGTGTTAGATGGAAAAGCGTTTACAATTCTAAACGGAGATGCTCCAGTAAAAAAAGTATTTGAGGGAGGTTGATTCCAAGCGGACCAATAATTAGGTGAACCAGTGTTAGCGTTATTAGGTCTACTTCTAGTTCCAAAGTAGAATAAGCTAGGTATCAAACTTTCACACGTAGAGTTAGTATCAGAAAATTGAGTTATAGATCCTGGAACAGATCCTGATACAGTCATTTTAAACTGATCATAATCATCCCAAGCTCTACTAATATCTTTAGCGTTTTCGGAAAACAAATAAATAGTATGGGTGTACTTCTTCTCTATTGGAACTGGCTCAGATTCATTCCATGCTTCAAATATAGAACTATCTAAATCTCTATCTATGAATAATAAGTACTTTCTATTAGTATTACCAGGTGTATTATCAGCGCTATCAAAAGGTGCTGGAAGAAAGCACCCATCTAAAGCCGTTGGAGTGTCAGGATTAAAACCATCCTGTTGGAAAAAAGCTACTCTAAATTCAAATCTATCTCCATTAGAATCTTCAACATACCCTTTTGCACCTATGTTATCTGTAAAAACATCTATAACATCTTGGCTAGGATTAATATCTAATACAAAGTAGTCGTACCAAGCGTCATAACCAGAAGCGGCTAAAGGTGTTAATCTTTTATCCAAGTTCTGTTTAACATAGATACAACTCTCTAACTTGTATTCTCTTTTTATTTTTATTGGTTGATAAGGATAATATTTAGCTACCGATACATCTGATTCTTTTGTATAAGTTGCACCCTTTGAAACATTAATCTGCCTTGGTTGATTTCTGTTATCAGTCCAAAATAAAAGATCCTCTATTAAATCTACGTGATTAATAGGACTATTTTCTGAGAAGTTTAAAAAGGAACCTGTAACTAAGACATTTGAGTTACCTGTTTTTGTGTCTGTTTCTACTATAGAACAATATGCCAAAGGACCGGCTTTGTTTTCTAATTTAGTAGCGGAGTTGTCTTTATAGTCAGTTACGAAAGTATATATTTTATCTTGATCTTCGTTTATGTACCAACCTATTATAAAAAATCTTACGTTTAAACCAGCCCCAGGATATCCTAACGAAGATATGAATTCATTACCTAATATGTTTTCTAAAGCACCTACATCAGAACCTTCAGATCTTGAAACCGCTACGTTAACTGCATCCCTGTACTCACGTGGAGATACAAGTCTAGCATCCAGATCCTTTTGCATTTTAGAATCTGTAAAAGAATGTTTATAGTTTTGTTGCATTTAATTAGTGTTTAATCCACTTAGACTGATTTCTAAAAGTCTGTGTTAGTGTTTCTAAATTTAAGTCTTGTAATCTTATTTTAGCATTTCTAGTTTTAGCGTACTTTTCTCTCTTGTATAACTGAATCATACTAGGATTAGTAGATCTTCTTGTTGACAATATGTTATACATTATAGATGCGTACATAGCATCTTCAACGACTTTAGGTATCTTCATATCATCATCGTACGCTAGCCCATCAGACACATACTCTAATACTATACATCTATTAGCTATACTGCTACTAAAAGAAAATGTACCTGTTCTTTCATTTAAACTATACCAACCGTTATCTTGAGAAGTACCAGGATTTAATCCATATCTTTGTCCGTAAGCTTGTTTCCACCATACATAGTCAAAAACTCCAGAAGAGTTATAAGCATCATAGTCTCCTGTTATCTCACTACTAGTACTCTTTGCCCATCTTTGTTCTATAATAGATTGATCAGCATTTATATTTTCTTCAAATGAGTCTTGCGTAGGTACTCCTTTAGTGTCTTGTATTGGTAATTCAATAGGATTTCCACTTAATCCATTCAAGGGATATATAGGATGCATTACGCCTGAGCTATCAGCCCATGAAAGACTTACGAGATTAACATAGTCTTGAGGTATAGGAACAGAAAGGTTTGGTGGTATAGTTAATTCCTGAGACTTAATTACTTTTAAAACATCATAGCTTAATTCTTGTAAAACTCTTTTAGCGTGAAATATTACATCTGTTCTTTTACAACTAAGTATAAGCTTGTCATCACCTACGTAAGCAATCATAAAGTTATCTATGACATCGTTAAGAGGTATAAAGCTGTAACCACCGTAATTAGTATTTATAGCGTTCTGGTCAAGTTGACAAAGTAACACGGTGTTAGCAGCGACAGAAGTTCTTAAAGTTATCTCATTTGTGAAACTATTAGAAACGTATAATTGATCTTCATCTATTATTGTCCCAAGACTTAAATTATTTATTCTAAAATTAGAAGCAGGATTAATTCTAGTATAAGTGTTAGCGGGTATTAATAAAGGTAAACCATATGCGTTGACTAAATTAGTATTGAACCCACCTTTTCCAGTGTTAGGAGAAAAACCAAATTCAAAAACGTTTGAATTACCCGCGTTTGTTGATTTTATTACAGATTGTCCAGAGTAATATTGAGCGTTAGTTTCGTTTATTGTACCCATGTTTTATTTTTTATTTTACTTTTGAGCTAATTCCTGAGCAGCAGCTTGTACTACTTGTGGATCTCTTACTATAAATCCAGCATATTTCAATATCTCTAGTATGACTTCTGTTTGCTTGTTGCTTGTAATTTCAAAATCTACTGATGCTGATGTTGATGAATCATATATGTAAGCACCTACACTATTAACAGTGTAACCCCATGTAACATTTTTAGGTTTTCTAATAAAACCCGCATCTATTTCATTGGGAAACGAAGTACCCATAGTAATAGGCTTAACGCGTAATTTTCCACTCTCGTATAAATATACTGGAAAGTAAAAGCTAGGCGCAGTTAAATCAGACTTATCTATATTATAAAAAGCGTTTCTTTGAAGTCTTTGTAACTTAACGTTTCCATAAGTAGAACCTCCTTCAAGTACTACAGTACCTAATCTATAAAATGCAAATTCATCAGCAGCTGGAGCATCATCATATACCACTGTGGTGCTAGTGAGATCATCAATAATTGGTAGATTATAAACGCCATTAGCAACATGAGCGCATGGACCAAAACATTTAAATGTTTCTAGCTCGTCATCTATGTTAAATTCAGGATTACTATAGTCAAAGTCTGTTTGTGTTACCTTTAACTGCTGATCCATATCAATAAAATACTTTTCAAATATATCTAATTGAGCTTGAGTAGCAGCTTTGTTAAATTCATACGGTGTTAAGTAACCACGTTGTTCTTTATTTAGAATACTCAATACAGTACTATATACCGAGTTTACATTAATAGCCATATTTTATTTTTAATCGAAGTTAGTAAATACTAGTCTTGATTTAGCTTTTTCTAATCTTTCAGTTTTTTCCATAAGTAATCTTTGCAATACATCTGGTCTTGTTTTTTCTCTATTAGAAAGTATAGAGTAAACCATACAAGAATATAAAGCCGCTTCCGCTAGTTTAGGTATTGCAGCAGACTCATCAGTTGTAAGAGCGTTAGATAAGTATGTTAATGTAGCATTACCGGTGTCACCATAAGTTATGGTTTTATTAATGTAATTTATATAGAATTCACCAGCACCTATTGGAGGTGTAGAAACTTCAGTAAGAGGGTTTGTTCCAGAGCCACTATTCTCTGCTGATATAACAGCTACAAAATCTTGTGGCAGATCTATAGGTGTTAAAGCTGTAACAGCTGTAGGACCTTCTGTGAATTGACTTTTTAAAGTCTCATACGCAAACTCTTGAAGACATCTACGAGCATGAAATATTACTTCTGTTCTTATAGCATCAGGTATTAATTTACCAGGTCCAGTATAAGATATTAAAAAGTTATTT
>CERI01006791.1_pt1 | contig 21144 bp, 22 predicted proteins | sample 350261 | NCBI WGS metagenome assembly CERI01 (sample SAMEA2620979, study PRJEB7988) | marine metagenome | isolation source: saline water (ENVO:00002010), including
TGCCCCTATATTTATTGATGTAAAATAATCATGTGGTTCGTTCAGCTTAAACTTTTACTATTTGTAAAGTTTTTGTGAACAAGTATTTATCGCTGTCAAGACAACGTCTTTTCAAATTACAATGCAAACATGAAATTACCAAATTGTTTTTTATATGGCCTTTAGAATTATCTTTTCTATCTAATGTCCATTGTTCTGGCATCCGTTTATATTTGTATACTACTTTTACCTTTTTATTACAATAGTAACAATTCATTCTTGCATTGTACAACAAATCTACAACCTCTTTGAAAGTAACGAACTCGTCTGGTGAAAATTTTTTTTTCAACTTGTCTTGTTGTTGATAAGACATGATTTTCGTTTTTATGTCTTTTACTAATGATAATTTATTATCAAAATCTGTCACATCGTACAAGTGTTTAATCATTAAAAATTGCTCGTCGGCGTTGTATTCGTAAACGTTGCTAATATCACAAATGTAATTAAAACTGCTCGAACATCGTAATTTTCGTGTTTCATCATCATCATTTTCGATCTTGAATTCTATACGTTTCATTGTATATCTAATATACTAGTTATCTAATATTTTTTGTTCCGATCTAAAATTGAAAAGGAAAACCCTGTGTCTTATATCAGTGTAATATGAATGAAGTATCAAAACTAGTTGAAATAATTAAGGGGATGAAAACACGTGATAAAGAGAAATGTATTAAAAAAATCATTTCTATCGTATCTAATAGTAATTTGCAGAAATCAACACACATTGACGATTGGCTTCATGTTAACGGGTTTCTAGAAGTTGAAAAATACGTGCTCATCTAAAAAAATATTGCTATATATAAATGTCCAAATATTCCGTTTTTCTTATACTAATTTTTCTTTTTGGCTTGTTCTTCTGTTTAACACAAACCCAACTCGTTACATGTACATCCGAATCCTTTACGGACAATAGTGACGACAAATGTCCAAATATTTTGATTAAGAAAGGCAATAAGTACTACTTACAAAACACTAAAAAGGTGATTGTTCCAGGAGTAAATCCTATAGCATTCAATACTTTAGATGAATATGAAGAATTTATAAAATGGCAACGTTCGCAAAACATACAATGTCCTATTCTTTTCGTAGAATACGCGTACAACACTCAAAATCACCCGGTATACTTTGTTCAGCCCAATCCACCTTTTTCACGTACCGACCCTATGCCTGAATTCACTCCCAGTTTTAAGAACGACGTCTGCAATTCTCTTCATAAACAGACTTAAACACAATACATGTAGTAATATAATGACAGACTTTTCTGTTAATGACGATAATTCAGATGAAAATATTTACAATCCATATAATCCCATCAATAAAGAAATATCATTGATTGAACTTCAAACAATTCTAAGATCATATGGATTACCAACAACTGTACATAATATTGAATACTATAAACTCGCTTTCGTTCATCACTCATATACATTCAATAATACCGAGGACTGTTCTTTTGAACGACCCTCTAATTGTGTTGAACTCAAACCCAAGTCCAATGAAAGACTCGAATTCCTAGGCGACGGGATATTAGAAGCAATTATTAAATTTTATCTCTATAAACGATTCCCCGAAGAGAACGAAGGGTTCATGACCGAAAAAAAAATCGCTCTCGTGAAAAACGAGTCCATCGGCAAACTTGCTTATGATATGAAACTTAATAAATGGCTCCTTCTTAGTGTTTCTGCTGAAGAAAAAAAAAACCGTAGTAATTACAAAAAACTAGGGTGTTTATTTGAAGCCTTTTTGGGTGCAATGTTTTTGGATTTTAATGAAATTCCTATTCATGATGAAGATAAATGGTTTCAAAATATCTTCCTTAGTGGACCAGGTTTTCAACTCGTTCAGATTTTTATGGAAAACGTTTTAGAACAACATATTAATTGGTTCGAACTAATTAATAGTGATGTGAATTTCAAAAATAAACTGCAAATGATTATTCAAAAAGAATTCAAAACTACACCCGACTACCTGGAGTTTGAAAAAAACTATGACGGTTACAATATGGGTGTATTTCTATGTATTGGTATGAATATACATAATTTATCTCATAATGATGCTATGATTATTCATAGTGGCATTGAAAATAAATTCGAATATATCAAAGATATACTGAATCAAACCGGACGCGTCTTTGTTTTTTTAGGCAGTGGAAAACATAAAATTAAACGCAAAGCAGAAATGACTGCTTGTGAAAATGCTTTGATTTTCATAAATGGCGCAAATTAGATACTATACACATGGCTGTTGCCGTAGGATATTTAATTATATAATACTATAGTAATATAATGAATAAATTTTTATTAGAACAATTTCAATCTAGACCTATACCACAAACTGAAACTTCAGTGTTTATAGATTTAGATGATGAAGAAGATACATTTATTTTAGATAAAAGGGATGATTTTAAGGATACTTCATATGATGCCTTAATTAACAATATTAAATTTTCTGCTGTCACTAAAACTCCTAGCAAAAAGGTTTCACGACCCGAAGAAAAATCCACAACTACACGTACTACACAATCTACTAATGTTGCTGAAACATTCATTATTATCGGAAAAGTTGACAATCTTTTCATAACTATCGCGAGTCCTAGTGAATTCTTTACACCAACATCATCTACCCCGATTAAAGTTATTGTTGATGGCGCGCTCATTAATACTAAAATCTTACCCCAATACTCCAAAAAAAATAAATTAAAAATACATGATAAAAGTGCTTTGAAATATTATTTAAATAATCGCGAAATTTTTATTCAGTTTATTAATACATTTTTCAATAAGGAAAAATATTCTGAAAAAGAAGAACTTGAGATTTCATGCGAGTCCAAAGAAAGTAAGGAGTTCAATTTACTTCTTCATCAAAAAATTGTCCGAGATTATATGAACTTGTACACTCCTTATCGAGGATTATTATTATTCCATGGTTTAGGATCAGGTAAAACGTGTTCCTCTATTGCAATTGCAGAAGGGTTTAAACATGTACAAAACATTATGGTTTTAACACCAAAGTCGCTTATTTCAAACTATATTGAAGAACTCAAAAATTGTGGTGATCCAATTTATAAAACAAACTACTTTTGGACCTTTCATGCTATTTATGAAGACATTAATTCTAAATCTAGCGTAAAAGCCAATTTGATTGAACAGTTTAACACTGAACTCAGTTTATCCGAAGCATTTTTACATAAAAAAGGCGGGGCATGGGTTCCTGACTCAACGCTTCAACCCAATTTCAATAGTCTTACACTTGACCAACAGAAGCAAATTATGGAACAAATAAATCATATGATTTATTCCAAATACACACTCGTCCCTTACAATGGTCTTCGCAAAGATAATGTAAATCAAAAACTACAAACATTTAATGGTACCAAAAATCCGTTTGATAATAAGGTTGTAGTTGTAGACGAAGCACATAACTTTGTCAGCACAATTACTAATAAAATTAAAACGAAAAAGTATGATACTGTTCCATACATGTTGTATCGTTGGTTACTCTCTGCGCATAACTGTAGAATAGTTTTCCTCTCCGGAACACCTATTATCAATTCCCCATTAGAAATTGCTGTACTTTTCAATATCTTACGCGGACTCATTTATGAATGGACTATTGTTTTGCGCACAAAAGAATCTTTAACTATTAATACTGAGTATTTTTTAAAATTGTTCAAAAAACAATCGCTCGCATCTATTTCTTCAGATAAACCAATCACTATTTCTGAGGTGTTAGATGATGTAAATTATAAACCTTCCACACATACGCTTAAATTTACTAGAAATCCAAGCGGTTTTCTCAACAAATTCAAAAATACAACATACATGGGTGTAAATTTCGATGAAAACACACAGATTTCCAATGAACAATTGCTTTCTGATATTCTTGATGTCCTCAAAAAGGAAGGCTTTATTATCAAAAAAGAAAATATCACCCTTAACCCGTATACAGCTTTTACGGAAAATGATGAGTTTATGGATACATTTGTTGATGTTACTCATCGCACTATTAAAAATCCAAATCTTTTTAAACGACGCATTTCTGGACTCTCATCCTTTTTCAAAAGTCCACAAGAACAACTTATGCCTTCATATAATCCGGACATGGATTTCAAGATTGTAAAGTTAACCATGAGTAAACATCAACTCAAAACCTATGAAAATTCGCGCAAAGACGAACGTAATGAAGAAAAGCGCAATGCCAAGAAAAAAGCCAAAGATGTATATTCTGATGTATATCAAGAAAGTACGTCTACATACAGAATTGCTTCCCGTTCTAATTGTAACTTCGTTTTCCCCGAAACAATTCATAAACCCGTCCCTAGCGATACTAAAAACAATCGTGATAACGATAATGATGACAATATGGAAGAGTTTGAATCTTCAGACAAAAAGTATCAAGAAATGTTACAATACACACTCAACACATTAAGAGAAGATTCAAACAACTTATTATCGCCCGAAGGACTCGAAACATACAGTCCCAAATTTGCTGCTATACTTAAACACATTAAAAATCCAATACACAAAGGACTTCATCTACTGTATAGTGACTTCAAAACACTCGAAGGTACTGGTATTTTTAAATTAGTATTACTACAAAACGGGTTTGTCGAATTCAAAATTCATAAAAATAAAAGCAATATATGGATACTTGATATGGAAGACGAAGACATAGGTAAACCCGCCTTCGTTTCTTACACCGGCGATGAAGACGATGCTACTAAAGAAATTTACAGGAATGTTTATAACAGCTCGTGGGATAAAGTACCCATAACTATTACAGAACAACTCACTAAAAAAGCGTCAAATAACTTCTATGGTGATATAATTAAACTTTTTATGATTACGCGTGCAGGGGCCGAAGGTATCACATTGAAAAATTGTCGTTTTGTTCATATTATGGAACCATATTGGCATCCTGTTCGTATGAAACAAGTTATAGGACGAGCCAGAAGAATTTGTAGCCACGAAGACTTACTTGAATCTGAAAGGAATATCACAGTTTTCTTGTATTTAATGACTTTCTCTGATGATCAAATAACATCTAGTATTTCAACCGAACTTAAACTTAAAGATAGAAGTACTATCGACGGAAAAACTGTTTTAACAACCGACGAATATATTTATGAAAAGTCGAATTTAAAAGACCAAATCAATAATGAATTTATTACCGCTATCAAAGAATCGGCTATCGACTGTAATTTACACAGATCTAAAAACTCATCCGATTCATATAATTGTTATTCTTTTATTAATCCAAAAGTTGATAGCTTTTTATTCGCACCTTCTATCAAAAACGACGAACGTGACACGACACGCGAACAAAATGAAATTTTAAGAGACATGAAGCTAAGAATTGTAGAATTAGATGGAATTAAATATGCAATAGATGAAGATTACAAGGTTTATAACTATGAAAGTTTCATCAATGGATTGAATACTCCAGGCCAAGTTCCTGTTCTTATAGGAACATTAGATATGGATAAAAAACAGTTAATTAGAATTTGAAACTGATTTACAAATTTAAAAATTAAGGTTCTAATGAAGAGAGTTGATGTTGGTTTTGAAAATTTAAAATCCTATAGCAATATATATGGAAACTTATTTATTTAGTGCTGTTGCTTTAGCGGCTTTGTACAAAGTAGCCAACAAAGACCAACCTTCAAAAAAAAAATCTTTAAACGAACAGTTTTACTCTGACACCCCATTACAACCTTCCCCTATTTCAAACGTCAATTCTTCCAATGGCACCACCAATGAAAACTCATCATTTACTTCATTAACCGGGGAAAAAATATCATCTGATTCACTTCAGCACAATAATATGGTTCATTTTTATGGAACAACACAACCTGGACGTCATTTCAATGACGGACACTCCGACTCAAGATTAGATAATATGGTTGGCTCTGCCTCTACTAATGTACATAAATCTGCTCAACCGCCTTTATTCAAACCACAAAATAACCTACAATGGGCAAACGGAACTCCTAATAATACCGAATTCATACGTTCTCGTATGAATCAATCTACCAAAAAACATAATGAAACTCCGTGGGTATCTCAAAACATAGGACCCGGTCTTACCAAACAATACGATACCGATGGTACACATGGCTTCAATTCCTCTTTAATGTCCAGAGAACAGTGGCAGCCTAAAACTGTTGATGATTTAAGAACTATTAATAATCCTAAACAAACTTTCAACTTAGATGACCACAAAGGTCCCGCACACTCTTCTGTACAAACCATTTCTGAACATTCCAAAGTCAATAAACACCGACCCGATGCTTTTTTCCACCACGGACCAGCTAGATATTTTACTAGTAATGTTATTAGTAATCAATCCCTTCACCCCGAATCTCTCACTTCTACACAAGTCAATAATCGCAGCACAACTCACGCCGAATATACGGGTATCCCCGGTACTTCATCCATACCCGAAGGAAACAAACCTATACAAAACTTTGATAAAAAAAATAGAGAACACGTGTTTAAAGAAATTATTGGTACACCATCTTCATCAGCCTTTCACGTCAAACGAAATAATACCGAGTCTTACGATAATCGTTCAACATATCGTTCATCAAACCTACAACCCGATAATAATCTTAATGTGCTAGGCATTGCTAATCCAATGGGATATATTGCAAAATCAAATCCTTCTACTACTGAATCTAAAAAAGAATTTTTAATTAATAATCACAATACCGGTGGCATTGTTTCTAAAATTGGGGCGGGTGGACAACCTATTTACGATCCAAATGATGTCCCCAATCCAACTATTAAAGAACATACCATGTATTCTACTACCGATAACCCTTTCGTTAGCAAAGATATTGAACAAATTGTCCCCAATCAAAAAATACGAAATAAAACAAACCGCTCTAGTACATCACAATTTTCTTTAGGCACACCCAATAACCACCTATATGGTACCCACGACAATTATGGAGCTTATAATCAACGCAATAATCATAATAGAGTCACCAAAGCATGGACCCCACAAGGGGGGACTAACATGTTTAACAACTCTATAAATGTAGAAACTGTTGCACAACGCGAACGCGATAACGCACTTTCTAGAGAAAATTTCAAAATGCAGTACAATACTGTTGTTCCTAATAAACAAATTATCGGTACAGTTCAGATGCCCAAAGAAATCACTACACCTATTACAGACATGTTGAACGGAGATTTACTTCAATCATTCAAAGAAAATCCATACACACATAGTTTGCAAAGTGTAGCGTAAACTAAGGTAACTCATATCCCACCATAAATTAAGAAACCTCTTAAAAATTGAAATATATATTTTCATATATTATCTATTCATTCCTTTACAAATAGTTAATATGTATCGTAAATACGCACCCATCGCTTGCACGCCTACTAACAAAACTATCCGTCGTACCCAAACTGCAAAAACTAGGCGTGAAAAACAAAGTGCTGCTAAAAGTAAACGATGCAATAAAGGTTTCTTTCTCCATGAATGTTCCATGAAAGATTAATTAGGATTAATTATAATCAAACATAATCAAACATAATCAAATATAATCAGACATAATCAGACATAATCAAACATATTCAAACATAATCAAATATAATCCAACATAATCCAACATAATCAAACATATTCAAACATAATCAAACATATTCAAACATAATCAAATATAATCAGACATAATTAAATATTATTAAATATATATAAATATCAATGTTCAAACTACTAATAGGGTTTATATGTTTTCTTTTCCTTATTTATTTCGCTATTAACTATTTGACTAATAAAGATGTTACACTTGTTGATTTATCTGAAGGAAAACTTATCGATAATTCAGGATATGTGGACGAATCAGCGCCGACTACAATTGGTAAAAACAACTTCACTTACTCCTTTTGGTTGTATATAACCAAACCACCTAATGATGAACCGACTGTTTTTTTACATACAAATGGTCTAAATACATCCATTAATTTAACAATTAACAAATCCGTATTGAAACTTTCTTTAGACGATTCTATGCATTTATATTTCGATAACTATCTCTATCAAAAATGGAATCATATTGCCATCACATATTTAGCAGGTACTCTCGAGTTTTATGTAAATTCTGTTTTAGAGAAAACCTTACTTACACCGGTTCAAACTATATACACCAGTTCTTTGGCCACTTCAAATATTAACATTGGTAGCTATGATTTAACACCCTCCGAATGGCAACCAACAAACGCATATATAGCTCATTTCACATACGATCCTATCAACATTTTTACTCATGAGAAAATCAAAGCTTTATATAAACAACAATTCAAATCAATCACAAACAAAGACTCGTTAGAAATAAATTTAGACTTCCTTAAAAACGGCGTCCCGTATAATTAAAAATATAGATACTTATTATATAAACACAATAATGGATAATATTAAATCAACGTATAACAGTATTACCTCTTCATCATTTGGTATATTTGTAGTGTCGTGTATTATTTTGTATGTAGTTGTAAGGTTTATTATTTACATGATGCAATATTCCCTCACTACTGGTCTAGCTAATGGTGTATCACTCGTTCCCGGAAAATTAGTTGGGAGTCAAACATATAACGTTAAACAACAGGTCGGGGGAGATGCTATTGTTGGACTTTCAACAAATGAACAACACGGTATAGAATTCACTTATTCTGTGTGGTTAAAAGTAAATCCTGATAACTTCATTGATGAAGCCAAATATGATATTAGTTCTTGTGATTTCAGTAATAACTGTACATCTTATGAGGTACTTCATATTTTTAATAAAGGCGATGATAGTTATACAAGTAGCTCGTATAACGATGCAGGTTCTACTTATGAAGGTACACCCGACGGAATTAGTTTAATTAACAATGGTCCTGGGGTATATCTGGCAAGGTATGAGAAAGAAGTTGTTATCTTAATTTACATGGATACAATTGGTACCGAACCAAGTGCCAAGAGAAAACCTATCATCGTGCGTAATATGCCCATTGTGAAATGGTTTTCACTAATTCTCATTGCAAAGGCTAATGTATTATACGTTTACATTAATGGACGGTTAAAACATTCTAAACTGTTTACTGATGAAGTTTTCAAACAAAATTACGACGATATTAACGTAAATACGTCTGGTGTGAACTGGGGCGATCTATCCAGCCTTACCTACTTTCCTAGGGCTTTGAACGGGTTAGAAATTCAAGCTAGTGTATTAGCAGGACCAGACCGAAAAAAACGTATAGACACTACAACCAAATTTGATGAAAGTCCTTCGTATTTAAGCAGTAATTGGTACGCAAATTAAAATACAGCAATTAGAACAGTACTTAGAATAACTACTTAGAATAACTTAATTGGTTTACAAATATAATCATTTTCAGAGATTATATTTGTTTTAAAAATTATTAATTACTTTCTTTTGACTGTAAATATCCTCCTAATTTTATTTTGGGTTTGTATTTTGAAAATCGTGGTGACAAAACTCATGGGCTTATGCGCGTTTAACAAGTGTTTTAAGGGGTGGAAAATATAATAAATATATATATATATATATGGCACCCCATCATCGAAGCCATAAAGGCGCTTTGGTCGTATGGAATATGCAGGAAGAGCGCGACAAATTCAGCCCTAAAGTGAGAGATGAAGTTGTAAAATTATTACAAAATCATACCGATATTAAGAAGGGTAAAAAACCAACATATGAAAAATTAAGCACAGATAGCAATGACGCCGTTACATATCCTAGCCCGAAAGACCTCGAATTAGTTCAAGCCTGGAAGAAGGAGGAGGAAGAGCACTGGCTTCCACAAGCAAGCAAGAATATGGAACTTAGATTACAGACGGAGGAGAACGCGAGACAGGCAGGATACTATCTAGCCATTGGCAAAAAACTTAGTAATGACAGCAAAATTAAGAACACCCTTAAAAAATATTTGATAGATGCATATATCTATGGCATGGAATATAAATACCTGCGTGACAATGCGCTTGAAGTTGGGCATCTTGTACCAAAAGAAGTCGCTGAGGAATTCTTCAACTACAAGGTAAACTACGGTCCCTTTGTGAATGATGGGGAAAAGCGGCGGGATAGGGCCTATATCGCAGCGGACATGTTGATGAAGATGGTGAATGAGATCATGCCCGAATCGAAAACGTTCGACGATGTGGACGAGTTATATAATGGTGTACCCTTGACAACCACTAAATCCCCCACCATCATCTTAGGTGGCACAATACGTAGAACAAGAAAACTAACTAATATAAAAAAAAGAAAATCAAGAATGAATAAAAAAAAAGGTACTTGCAAAAAAAGTGGATGTCAGTGCCGCCGTAGCAGAAAAAAATCTACTATCAACAAATAATTTTTTTAATAAATACTGTCTATTACTTTTATCAAATATGTTCTTTTGTAACATATTTGATTCAGTGTGTTTTGGATGATTTTAATATCCCGAGATTCTTACATCTTTGATAAAGCCTATACTCTCTCCTATATCATCCCCAATATATATTTTTGTAATATCGTTTTCATACGAAATTTTATCGTTGTACACTAATGTATTGTCTATATACAGTTCTAAATCTAATGATTTATTTGTATTCCCTTCTACAATTTTCATTTGGAATTTTATCCATTTATCATACTTTACGGAATATGGGATTGTATGGGATGTTTCGCATCCGTATTGGCTTATTTCAAATATGTGTCTATCATTGTTGTATTCAATTAACCCACAATCAGTATTCAACCCTAAAAACTTAATGTTGCCCTGAAAATAATTCATCGTCTCCATATACACTGAAAACTCCACATTTATTGTTGAATGATCGGTATCTACATCATATGTATACATACGTTTTAGTTTATTCATCACTTTCTTCGATTTTTGTTTTTGAATTTGTTGTTTCCTATTATCCAAAAATTTATTTCTCTTTTCCTGTATCCATTTCCATCCGTGTTCTAACATGTGTAAAACTATTGCTATCAATGCCAAAAAAATCAATAATCCTCGATTATAACCATGTTTCGGACCAACAAAAAACGTGCACACATAAGTAAAGTATAATGATAATAATATTGCATATATTTGCCTCCTATCATTCCATATTAGATTACCATCACTATTTATATTAAAAAATACCCAAACAACAAATGCAATACATAATATCAATACGTGTAATATTTTGTATTGTTTGTTCAAGAGCATTATATTAGCGTAATATATTAAAACTAAATATTTTTTAATTTATGACTTCCTAAATGGATTCGACCAAACGATTTGAAACCGACACATCTTATACATTAATTTCTCAAAATTTTCCCCATCATAATATTTTTTATTATGTTTTTAAAATTCTTCATATATCTTTCTCCAATTATAGCCACTTTTATAGTCGCAAATACGATCATCATGTTAATAGAATTTATTGGAAACATTTTAATATTCCAATATATTATATTATGGCAGATATCGTTAGAAATTTAAGAAAGATCGAGGAATTAACCAAACAAAACAAAACACTTACTCAACGAATCGCTTATTTAGAAAGTAATCAGTGTGTTCACGACAAAATTGATAAATTCGTAGATGACTGGTATGAAAAAAATAAGGATTCGGTTGATATTGGCGAGGTTACCATTTGTGGTAAATATAAAGTTGACCTCATCCCCGATGAAATGGAAAAAAGAATCTATAGCAAGATGCTTAAACTCGTCTCTGCATATTACAACCCCCCTAACAACCCTCCCCGGAAACGTTAATTTGTACGAAACGTATAACGTTCACATAAAAAGTCTATTGCGTGGCTGTGTAACTCATTACCATCTAATATTTTATCTAATATAAACCGATCTACATACAAAGTTTCGGCACAAGCAATTTTCCCCAATAGTGTAATGTAAGCTAACTTTGGATATAATCTGTCTTTCATCTCGACAGATAAAAATGCTTCTGGTAATTCGTCTTCCAATACACTGTCTTCAACCTTTTGTTGCGTTGTTTTATCAACAAAGTATCCCGATTTCATTTCTACAAAGACTCCTTACATTCTTTAATTTTTCATATTTTTTTCAATTTTTAAACCATTGCAAAAAATATCATGACCTTGTTTTTTATTTTTTGATTAATCCCAAATTTTAAAAGTGTTGGTGACAAAAATTCAAACCATCCAAATATTTCATCATATATTTCATCATATTTCCTTTTCCCATATATTCGTCCACTTCCCACATTAGGTTCCTTCTAAAACATTATTTAAAAATTGAATTAGAATATATAATAATCATTAAATACCATATGAATGAAAATTATGTTAACAATCTGTTAAACCAATTACATGTAGACCCTATTCTTACCGAAAACGATAAACATATCATCATAGATATTGCACTTCAATATGTTGATGAATATGTAGAAGATGATATTCTAGGATTTTCCAATGAAAACTTTCATAGTGCACTCGAAACATCTTTACAACTACATTTACAAGTTTTGTTCGAAAATATTTTATCTAGATCAACTGAACTAGATCTCATCGCAATTATTCGTGAAGCACTATATATATACTTCATTTGTATTGTTCCGAAAAGAGTATTTACACATTCAGTAAGAAAACTATCCGATTGCAAAATTTCAAAATTGGATAAACAGATTACGATACTTAGGAATATTCCGCAACCACAACAACGTACAGAGGAATGGTATAACTCTCGTCACAGTATGATTACAGCTAGTTCTGCGTGGAAGGTTTTCGGAACACCGTCTTCTGTCAATCAACTCATATACGAGAAATGCAAACCATACGTTTCTTTCGCAACTTCTAATATAAATACCGAAAGCCCATTACATTGGGGACAAAAGTATGAACCCGTGTCGATTGCATTATACGAACAATTGTATAATACAACAGTAGAAGATTTTGGATGTATTCGAGACGATAAATATAAATTCCTCGGTGCCTCACCCGATGGAATCAACGTCGATAAAACATCCCCGCTGTTTGGACGCATGTTAGAAATTAAAAATATAGTTAATAGAGTAATCAATGGCAATCCTAAAAAAGAGTATTGGATCCAAATGCAATTGCAAATGAGCGTATGTAAATTAAACGAATGTGACTTTCTTGAAACCAAATTTTTTGAATATCACTCATATAACGACTTTATACTCGATTCGTCAGATAATAAACTTTATTCTGCCAATGGCAATCAAAAAGGCGTCTTCTTGTACTTTAATGAAAACGATTTACCTAAGTATATTTACCCACCAATTCATCTATCGTTCGACGAGTTAGATAAATGGATAAACAATACAATTGCAACTTGTCCACTACAATGGATCCGAACTATATATTGGCGTCTAGATATTCTTAGTTGCGTGCTTGTTTGTCGTAATCGGTTTTGGTTTGAAGCATCTGTTTGTAAATTACAAGAAACATGGGAGACTATAGAAAGGGAAAGAGTACATGGATATGAACATAGAGCACCCATTAAACGAAACACGCCTAATAAAACCAGTCCTTTTGAAAACAAATGCATGTTAGTCGTTAAAACAGAATAGAACAATATTGGACTTTTAAAAACCATTTAAATAATGCACATCATATAAGTTATGGGTGATTGACCTAGACAGTATGCCCGAGCGGTCTAAGGGGTCAGACTCAAGTTCTGATGTGTTCGCACTCGTGGGTTCAAATCCCACTGCTGTCAGTATCTTCTGGATAATTTACGCCTTCGCGCCAACAATTAACTCCGTATTTTTTATCTGTATCACGCTCAAACATCCCATTCAACCCCACTTTTCCGCAACTTCCTTTTGTTTCCTCGTTACTATTGGCTTCATCAACACTTTGCTGTGTTGATGGAAATATAACATGTTGCCCTTCTGACCACCCTGGCTCACACCAACTAGTACCTGCTGTATACATCTTGTATACCTGACTAGGTGTTGATAATTCTGCACCATATTTTTTACATATAGCTCTCGCTTCATTGTATGTATATGATTTGTCACTTACGTGAAAAACTTCACCTAATTCTCGTTCTTCTTCAACTGGTTGTGTTAGTTCCAATTCTGGTATATCTTCTCCTGCTACCGTTTCGTTTTCTTGTTGTATGTTGGCAGTTTCTCCTGTAGTTTCGTCTTTAGTTTCTTTTTCGCTTTCAGTTTCTTGTTTTGATTTATTCCATTTAAACAACAAACCACCTATCAACAATATACATAATATTCCAAACAATAACCGTTTTATATTCGTCCCTGACACTCCTTGTTGTCTGAATAGTATTTTGCGCGATGTCTCAAATATACTTGACAATATTAACATTACTAAAACACTAATACTTAAAACTATTATTGCTGTTAAAGTTTTCTTTCTGTGTATAGGTACTATTAATCCATGCTTTCGTGTTTTGCTTTCTGAGTCAATATTTGTTATTCCTTCGCAATACTGACAATACGCTGATTTTTTTAGTTTGCTGTCGCCACACAACTCACAATTACTGGTACTTCTCATTTATATATATATTTATGTTTTTTTTTATTTAATCAATTCAATCTCCTCCTAACCCTGTATTTATATCCTTTTATAGAACAGACAATAAGCCCCCTTTGTAACTACATTATTTGCTTTAATTTCCCTTACTTGTGTATCATTGAAACAATACCATTTATCATTTATTCTCACATAACTATCATAATGCCCAAAGCTCTGTACTCCACTATGATTACATACTCCATACAATTCATAATGAACGTCATCTTTTGTATTTGTATACTCTGTCAAATTAAAATCATCCAACGGAAATGTTATTAATTGTTTCTCATTCACATACTTTTTAAGCGATATTATCAACACCTTCGGTGCAAGTATTATTTTCGTTGTAATAGAGACCTCTTCCTTTATTCCCGTCTTTTCATTTTCCCATTTATTATCACCACACAACACCTCTGATTTACAATATTCATCCATACAATCATATATCGTTTTAGCCTGATCATCCAATATTGCTAAGTTTAAAATCGATATTGGTTCAATCTTCCTACAAAGTATTTGCTTTGTATCTAATCTCGATATTACTGTTTCTTGCATTCCGTAATAAATATCTATTATTTCCGAATAGTTTTTTTCATATAATCTTTTGTACTCTTTGTACATCTCCATAAACAGTACGTCTTTCTTATTTTTTATTTCACCCGTAAAATTCATATTCACATTTCTTTTTATCCCATCGTGAAACTCTTCTAATAATATTATTAAAAACTCCCCTACATCTTGTTGCTCAAAATTGTCCGTTAATTCTTTGGTTTTTTCTCCTTCCCTCACAAAGTGTAGGAATCTATATGGGCTCACCACACATCGTTGTTTCCACATTGTTTGTCTCAACGAATTCCATTCGCGTAAAATTATTGCCTTTTCGTTATTTAACAAATCTATCGACATTTCATCTAACATATCGTTCATATTTTTTGTATGTCTAAGTACTTGAATTATTGAATTTATATAGCAAGTGTTTCCGACATTTCTAAGTGTCGTTAGTTCTCCCTTCATGTTATACATTTTGCTTTTCTTTTTAGATTCATTTTTTTAGGTTCATTTAATTAATTCTTTAGGATTTTTTTTTCTGTCTATTATGTATACTATGTCGCCAAAACCCGTCAAAACCCAACCCCCTAAGGTTCCTATGGTAGATATCAAGACCGCATTAAGCTACATAAACGCTCTAAAATCGAAAAATTATGCAAAGGCAGATGGACTTGTAGATAAAGCAATTGCATCAACGAAGTCTGGCAAAAAAAAAACGAGAAAACTTTTTAATAAAATAGACACCGACAAAAGTGGTTCCATTTCGTTAAAAGAATTCAAAGCATTTTGCAAAAAAAAAGGCATCTCCGCCAAAAAGTCGAAAAAAATTTTCGACAAACATGATAAAAATGGCGACAAAAAATTATCCAGAACCGAATTCTCAAAAATTAAATTAAATATGTAGGAGGAACCAAGGTTCCCCCTTACCCCCTCCTTTTAATTTTTCTCCTTGGTGGGTGGGGCGCCTGAGGGGCTGGCGAGCCCCTTGTCCATCTTTCCTCCGTTACAATATTAAATGACTAACAACACACCAAACTAAAGTCATTTAATATCTAAAAAAACAAAACCCTCCTATTTACATGTATTCCTCTTACCTCCCATATGCACTATATATATTATTAACATTGTTAGGTATTAAGATTTATTGCTAATTAGACTATTATCATTTATGGGAAATTAGTCAAAATATCTATATAATAAAATCCCATCTTTATATATCATATGACATATAACGAAGATTTACAAAGAAATATTTGTACACAAATGTCTCTTACATCTCAAACATTGAGTGTATTGTCACAATCATTAACACTACTTTCAGCACAACAAAACTCTTTGTCGCGAATGTTCAATGTTATTCAAAGGAGTAATCGCACCGAAGACATTCCTGTTACGCTATCTTTTACATCTGCCGCGTTGTCTGATTTATATGACTTATCGTCAAGTGAAATACCTATCAATCTTAATACTAACGATGTCCATCCTATATTACAAAATATTTTAAATATGGTGAATCTGGGTACGGATACATCCAATAACGACGTTACTTCTAACGCAGTCGAGGAGGTTTCTAGAGTTACACAAGAATCTGTTTATTCAGATATTAACAACCCTACTAGTACGGTTTGCCCAATTTCTTTAGAACCATTTGAATCCACTGACGAAGTTTTACGCATAAACCGTTGTGGACATTACTTCAAAAAAAGTCCATTGGTTTATTGGTTCAGATTAAGCAAAATGTGTCCCGTGTGTAGATGTGATGTTACAGTACATTAAAATATTTGTCTCTCAATTTCCCCATTTCTTCGTCGGATATTATCGCATTCACATCCGTAAAATGACCAAAATCATTATTTTGTATCATGTGTAATATAAAATATATACAGTACATACCACATTCATGATTACTTTTTTGATGAACCACTCCGTAATTTGAATAGAATTTTAATTTTGAATTTTCTTCATACTTCTTCAAATTATGATATATTTTCTTAATACGTGTAGGGCACCTTAACCCCTCGCTATCAAAGTAATACATTTTTTGCGACGGTATGTCTATATATGTCGCTACCCAATGAGAACCCGGTTCGTCGTGCTCGTCCAAATTAAAAACTGATGCTATTTTTGTATAACCCTTCTGTTGCTCGTTCTCTAAACTCAACTCGCACAACTTTTTACATATGCACTCATGTTCCTCTTCTACTCTACTTTCCCAATCTATAGGACATACGCCCAAAAAATAATAAGATGGAAATACTTCTTCATATTGTTTCAACACATTCTCTATATCAGTTGTATTTAACCACTTTTGTGGATCCCTCTTCCAATTGGCTATTGGTGCATAAAACGATAACATTTTCTTCAAATCTTTTTTAGGTAATACATTTTTCAATATACATACATCATTATTGCATTCGGGGTTATGTTCGTACAATTTTTCCTTTATTTGCCTATTGTCGCTTGTGTATATTTTTTTACTTTTTATTCCTGCGTACCGCCTATTCCATATTTTCTTTAATTCGTCATGAGCATCATCTGGATAACACTGATATTTATTCCCATGATAATTCCCATTCACTTTTGGATTATTGCCGTTACCTGTATATCCTATCTTTGGATGACATTTCAACTTTCGCCTAGTGTGGACTTTCATCGTTTCTGATGTTATAATATATTGTTTAGATTTTTTATCTCGGATATTGTGTGATAGACACAAAAAAAATATTTTATAACATCTTCATACCCTAGTATATTATTATATTCATATCCATATCTTCATATGTCAAATATAACCACTATCTTATGTTTTTTGTTATGTTTTCAAATTGTCGTATGCTACCCGCTTTTTTTCTTACCAATCTTACTTGTATTGACCATACCATGCTTGGTGTAATTAATGCGAACTGTTTTAATATTATAATTATTTGAAATCTTTTGATTCGCGTCATTGGTATATTCAATGACTTGTTTGAATTCTTTGAGTTTTTCAATCATTACATCAAACTCTCTCAGACAGACATCATCATCAACTTTAATGTAGAGGATATTTTCTGGGAAGCAATGGTCAATGTAGTTCAGTAAATCAATACCAAGTTCAGTAAAGAGTTCCCATACATTCACTTGCGCGTTGGTGCGTTTGCGTTCGAGATCGTTTTTATAAATCCGGGTTTTAAACGACTCCGAATCGATATCATTAAGCATATATTTAATTCGTGTATCGGTGTTATCTTGATACCGAGCCATTTCGCGTCTCATATCGGGTAGCGTAACTTCCGTAATGTGTGTAATTGTCCTTGTCAAGTGTGTCAATAGCAAATGAAAGAACTCGTTGTTGGGATGTTTTTCTTTGTGTTTAGGATTAATTACAATAGAGCGGAAATTAGCAGTAGAGATTTTTCGCAATATATTATGAGGGATTCCACCACAAACCACATCTCCGGGGTTTCTAGGAATTGGTCGCTGATTATTATTTTGCTGTAAATATAGGATGTATTCGGGGTTGTGAATAGGACCAGTTTCGATTTTACCTGTGACCCAATCAAAAGCCTGTTTGCATTCGGGACACCACATTTGATTACATCCATCGATTTTTTGAATGCGTTCTCCACAACAAGGACACGCTTTCGTACTATTCTTGATAAGTTCTGCGGTTTTCACCATATCCGGATCGCACACATGTTCAGCGTCTTTGTCGCTACCAACAAACTGCAGACAAGTACTACACGTGTAGCTACTACAGAGACCGCATTTGTAAGCGGTGGATAGAAACCCCTTGCAATTCTCCTTGCTACAACGCATAGTGAATTTAAACTTGGATTCGGGGATGGTATTTCGGAGGGCTTCGATCTGTCTCCGAATACGGTGATAATCGCGTTCCCGTTTTCTAAGTTCATCTCGTATCTTCCAAATGTCCTCTTGGACTTGTTTCAATTCGGTGTCTTTCACTCGGGCTTCCTTTTCGTTGGTCGCCAGCGCCATTGTTGAGGGAATGCGACTGACCTCAAGATTAAATAATTGTGTTTTACGGTGTTCTTTATATTCTTTATTCACAAATGAATGATTTAAATTGTTCGCCATGAACTCGTCATCGTACGGTTGTTTGCAGCTCATACAATGAGGATCACTATATGAATTCAAAATGTAGGTTCGAACACACGTTTTGCAGGCAGTGAATCCGCACACACCAGCCTTGCAAGTGATTAGTTTCCGTGTGCTATTATTAACCTTTTCCGCACAAATATCACAGATTGTCGCCATTATGTTTATTACTTTGTATATATGGCTAAAAGGGATACTAGGATTTTCAATTTTTAGGGGTAGGGGACTTTGGGTCCTTTTTTGTCACCATGTCTTTTAAATTTTCAGATTAAAACAAAAATAAAAAACAAGTCCATCATATTTTTTACAATGGTTTGAAATTGAAAAAATATGATAGTTGGTGACAAAAACGAAACGAGGTTAGTGATCTGTATTTCATTTATACTTAAACAAATAAAATTAACAAATAATAAAATTAACAAATAAAATTAACAAATAATATTATTAATAACAAATAAAATATGTACGACATATTACATATTACGCAAAATATTCCAGAGGCATTACAAACGTCCTTTACTACTAGTTCATTATGTACACATAATATGATCCAAATTGACATCCAACTATCACAGGATAATGTGGTTTTCATTTCCCATAAATCCTTTGTCGGTAACAACTTACTATCGACCTTATATTTCCATGAAATAGTAGAATTAGACCCCGATATTGTTGGATTAAAAACTTTTCTAGAAACATTTGTTCTCACCAGAAAAAAATTATTACTCCACGTAAATGCTAATCACCGGTTTATATGCGCATTTTTAAATAAAATACTAACTCATTATACATATTTGAACGACATATTCATCGGCAGTAGGAACATATACGTATTGGAATCTATGCGACGTTTCAATGAAAATTACAAGCTAGGATTAATCACTAAAAACATTCATGATAACGAGATTTTATCGTACTATATCAAGAAATTCGATATTGATTTCATTAGTTTTCATTGGTCCGCTTTACATCCAGAATCAATTAAATACTTGCGTAGTAAAAAGGTTATGGTTTTTGGATATACTTGTAAAAACAATAAGACAAAGTATTTAATCAATGAATATGAATTAGATGGTAGCGTTTCATCTACACAACATGCGAAAGGAGATGCCTAACGAGGAGAAACGCTATCACAAAGAAGCAGTAGTTTGTTTATTTTTAAATCTATGTTATCAATACTTTGATTCAAACGTACTATTTGCGATGATAATTCCTGGTATTCCCGTTTAGAATCAAACACAATTTTCTCATTGTGATATGTTTTGTTTGTTGTTTGGATTCCTCTGTTTCTATTGTACAGTTTGTAAACTAATATCAAACACAATACAAATACGACAGAATACAGTGTCACTTCAATTAAACGAAATGCGTGTTTTTTTATGAGATTTTTTATTATTGGCTTTAATGATACTTTGGATACCAAAATATCATTACTAATTTTTTTCAGGAACTTCATTACGAAATTTATTGAATATGATTTATTACTACCATACATTTATTTATTTTTAAAATTCAATTTTTCGCAGCGGGAACCTATGTTTTTAATGGATGATGTACCTAACAAGTTATACTATTATAAGTTGTGGCATGGTATTATATATTATCTATTTATATATCATAAATTAGATTATGTCCGCATTTGATAATTTCGAACAAAGACTAAGTACATTAGAAAATAATGCAGCAGAACAAGAAGATGCGTTAGATGGTATAACAACATTCAACGAATCCCTCTCCAAACGCATTGACCGACTAAGGGAATACCAAGGAAAATCTACAAGTGACCTCAGAAATCATATTAATAAATTGGATAAATATATCCAGTTGATTAAAGAAGAAAACTTACGCAAACAAAATAAACGTCGTGATAAAGTATTAAGTATGAAAGTACCTAGCGACGTAGCAAGAAATATAACT
>CERI01054559.1_pt1 | contig 21134 bp, 22 predicted proteins | sample 350261 | NCBI WGS metagenome assembly CERI01 (sample SAMEA2620979, study PRJEB7988) | marine metagenome | isolation source: saline water (ENVO:00002010), including
CTTATAGGTGAATTTTCTGATTTAGATTTATCACAAATCAAAATAGAGAAAAAACAATATTATAACTTTGGTGGTGATTTAGAGATAGATACTTTTTTCAAATTACAATTTAATGTAAATAATACATATTTGACTATTTCATGTGGAAAAAAAATGCATGAAGACTTGAAAATTATAAGGGTAAATAACATAGACTATAATATAACAGATTGTTCTGAATATTATTTACTCTTCAAAGATGTCTTAGTGAATAATTCAAACGATTTAGTTAATAATTATATCAATCAAGAAGCATATTGGAATATAACAGAATTTATTTCTGTTGTTGAAAAAATTAGAAGGGGTAACAAATGCTTAGAAAAATACAATATCCCTATTAGACAGCAAAATCTAATCGATCAAGACTGATGGATGCTCTATCATATAATATTATGATGATGTAAATCCAATAACAGCACAACCTATTCTTTTACCCGCATTTCCTGTTTTTTTGGATTCTTCGTCTCCACCTCGCCCCAAATCGTCAGGATCGGCATGCACAATTATCGCACGGCCAATAATAGATCTTTTAGAACGAGGATCAGTTGATATTCCATTTACTGTTACCTGTCCCTTTGCGTATCCATTTTTTGCCTCTACATTACCCAGATCTCCTGCATGTCTAACTTCTGAATAAGGACCACCATGCTCCGTATTGTCTGGATTAAAATGTGCACAAGCTGAAGTGCAGCCATCACTCAAATCACCATACTGATGTATATGAAATCCATGTTTTCCATCTTTTAATCCAGATATATCATAACTTACTAATACTCTATTATTTGCAATTTCAGTAAATTTAACTATCCCTTTTATAGGAGACATATCTAATACTGCTATTGCATTTTGTTGTTTAGAACAAGTAGTTTTTTTATAAGTTTTTCGACGGCGTCTTGTTATATTTCCAGACATTATATATATCTTATTAAAATTTTATTATTATTATCTTTTTTCTTAAAATTGAAATATTTTAAAATTCTTTATAAAAGATTCATAAAATATGGAAAATAATATTGATTGGACGTCTATTCGCACTACTGATGCAGGAGGGACATATACCCTGGAAGAGAGACTTAAAAATGTTCTACGTTGTGCAGGCGCTGATGCATCAAGAAATACTGATACAAAAATGTGGTCTGTGAAAAGGGGACTAAAAGTAGTATTAGAACACGAACCAACAACCGCACAGATAAAAGCTACTTTCAGTAAAATGCCAAATAACTGGAACACACTGGTGCATGTGGGATGGTATATGAATGCTACTAATACTCTTATTAATAAGAATCTAGCAATGGAATATTTTAAATCCGCCATAAATATGGGTATTAATGTTGGAAACATAAAATAACTAATAATATTAATACTAATATAAAAACTATCACTGATCTTCCTACGTTAATATTACAAATTCTTACAGGAGAAGCAGTTTGTATCCAGTTTCCACTTCTATCCATAATATATCCATAATCTGCATACTGAGAATAAAAATGATTAAGAGAATATGCTACTGTATATTCTGTTACTTCTTTCTCTCCAGTTTGGGGATCTTCAACCGTTCCCAAAGGAATATCAAAATTATGTAATACTCTTAATATTGCGTCTATCCCATCTTTTGTGTTTTTAGGTGTTACCATATTTTTTCTATAAAAATTAGCACGAACAAATCTACTTGTGCTAGATCCATCGCCCGGCAATCCAATTGCACCTGTTCCTTCTGACCATGATCCAGGTTTGTTATATTTAGAGAGATATCTATAATTTTTAAGTTCTGATACATGATTGGGAAAATCCGGACTATTTGTTATTACATTATGAACATTATTGTAAAATAAAATTTGTTTATCCTTCACTTCAATAACTATACATTTACCTGTAGTATCGCATACTATCCAATGTAAACTAAATCTTGTATTTTTAATTATTGACTCTCTAATATTTAACCTTCCCAGAATAGCAATTACATCACTTACAGACTTACAACTCTTTAAAAGAAATAAATTAACATCCCCTGTTTCTAAATTTATTTTGTTTGGATCACTCTCTTTATTATATTCATAATGATAATATGGATAGAAAAATGTTCCAACAAATAATCCATATGCGTTTACACCATCAGTCATAAATCCTTCACTATCATTGGGAAAATAACCTATAGTCCCTTTAATAAATCTAGTGCATGACTGCACCCAATTTAGTTGTAATCCAAACTCCAATGTTCTAGCAAAGATATATTTGTTGTTTTTAGTCTTCAAAAAAATTCCCGTGCACATATATATTTATATACATATAACTTTTATATGTACAGTTTATTAACTAAATATCGCGCAAATTTGCCATCTGATGGATAATGAAGACCAGCTTTAACGCGGGTAATATCACATTCGTTAGCTATTTGATTTAAAGTTTTTGTTAAATGAGGATATTTTTGTGATAATTTTTTAGCTAAGTAATATGCTTGAAAAGCATGACCAGCTGGATAAGCCGGAGTTTGTGCCGTAGAAATATCTATAGGTTTTATAGTATTATCAATCTGATTAGGTCTAGCTCTATTAATCAAATACTTAAGTCCCAAAATTATGTGGGTCGGTTCATTTATTAATGCATTAAGTTCATTAATATTTTCACGAACATATGGAAGAAATGCAGCACTAACACTTTTATTGGTCTTATAAAAAAAATTTACATCTTCAGATGTCCTACTATCTATATATTTTTTTACTTCCAGTGCTTCCATTTCATTATTTGGATAAATAGGAATTGTAGGTAAAAACGAATAATATTTTTTAAAAAATAAATTTGAAATTATTAAAACAATTATAATTAATATTATAAACTTCACGAAATTTTCCATATAATATTAACTAATAAATAAATTAGAATAAACTAAAAATAATAGCCATTCTAATATCTACACCATATTTCATTTGTTTAAAATAATGACAACGATGATTATCATCTACGTCTGGATGAATCTCTTCGTTTCTCGGCAGAGGGTGCATTATAATCGCATCTTCTTTCATAGTATTAGCTAGCTCATTTGTCATTATAAAGCTACGAGGAACGTTATACCCACCCGCGTATCTGGGACAACCTGCTCTCTCTCTTTGTAGCCGTGTAATATATACTACATCAAATAACGAATAATCTATGTCATATACCGAAAAAACGATACTATCCTTCGGTTGCTGGTGAATCTTACTTATTTTCTCCAATAACTGCTCGTCTGGTTCTAATCCAGGATAAGATAAAATATAAATCTTCATTTCTGGATAAAGATGAACGAGAGAAATTAATGAGTGTATAGTGCGGCTGTTCTTTAAGTCTCCTACAAATAAAATGGTTTTATTTTTAAAATCTTCTCCAAAATGCTTATAAATAGTATATAAATCTAAAAGAGCTTGTGTTGGATGTTCTCCCGCCCCATCGCCTGCATTAATTATTGGGATATCAATCAACGTTGATGCCTTAGAAACCTTTCCAATTTCTGGATGTCGCAGAACCATTAGATCACCATATGTTGAAAGGGTTTTAATAGTATCTTCGTAAGATTCTCCCTTTTTTAAACTACTTACATCTTTTTGAAAATTTATCACATTACCTCCCAATCTTTTCATAGCACATTCAAACGAGAGGGCTGTTCGAGTGCTGGGTTCAAAAAATACATTAACTAATATTTTACCAGCAATTGATTTATGTGAAATATGATATATCTCATCTGTTAATAAAAATATAGTATTAATATCTAAAGCAGTCAAACCTTTACAATTCAATAACGTCATATTATAGTATTATTTATCTATTTATATTATTTAATTAAAGAGAGATAGGGAGTTTATAAATGGTAATAAATTTAAATATAATATTTTAATTATTACATTTAATGACTAATCAAATACCAAAGGCAACAGAAATAGAACTATCTGATTCAGATGTTTCAACTAATATTGGAACTATAACTATCAATATACTTCCTCAAGTAGACGATAATACATTTGTTCAAAGCGCCACACCTACTATTTTAGCCGATGGACAAAGAGAGATATTAGAAAGAAATTTGCTTACTCATTCTACTAAGATTACAGATAAGTGTATTGTATTAGCTTCTATTAATAATATTATTATTTGTATTTTTGGATTTCAGTATACATTTTTTGCTATATTTTTTGTTGGATTATACTTCCATATAATATTAATATTTGGATTACAACCAGTATATCAATTTGAAATTAATGAACTTATTAAAAAAAAGAGACAAAAATTGTGTGACACAGTCTTTATCATATGCAGTTATATTATTAAAGCTACGTGGATTGGGGTTAAAATCATAAAAGGTGATGCTGATACCGTATTTATTATTTTAGGATCATTAACAGTTTTTCATGATTTTGGAATGATATTTTTAATGAGTCTTAGTTTTTTATTTAGTTAGTAATTAAAAATTACTTTATCTTGATTATTTATGCAATGTAAAGTAAGCTGCAGTTTTGGAGAAATAGTAGACAAATATACAATATTAAAGATAAAAGTAACTAAAACGAAAGATAAAGAAAAATTGAAAAATATACATAATGAATTAAAAGCAATATGTCTTGATGTTCCAGAAATATATAATAAGGATCCGCTTTTCGATAAATTATATATTATAAACACGAAATTGTGGAACTATGAGGATCTTATTAGAATTAAAAGCAAAAATAAACAGTTTGATTACTCATATATAGAATGTGCTGAAGCTATTCATAGTGAAAATGATAAACGCTATTTAACTAAAAAAGAAATAAATGAAAAGTATAAATCATTTCTTAAAGAAGAAAAAATTCATAATTTGATTTCTATAAATATTCAAAATGATATCAACTATTTATCTATTGGTAAAAACTTATATACGACTGGTGACTATTATAAATCGTTAGAAATAATCGAAAAAATCATGTTAAAATATGAGAATAACAAAGAATATAATTCCTTTTTTATTGACCTACTTTTCTCATATTCAAATATTTGTTGTATTTTTAATAAACAGTTTCCATATTTAGATAAAATAAAATATATTATGAAAAATTTAAATGATATTGAAATAACTAAAGAACAAAAATTTTATTGTTGCTCGCAATTTGTATCAAAATGTCTTCACTTAAAAAATTATGAAGAAGCATACGAATATCTCAATTATATTAATTATATTACTGGTCCAAATGTGTCTTTTAACAATATGAGTTTTTTTTGTAATGAGGATAAAAACAAAACATTGCTTTTACATGAAGGTGGTGGGTTAGGAGATTATATGATGTTTGCTCGCTTTTTGTATATTTTATCTACTAAGTATTCTAAAAACAAAATTAATTATATTATAAATAGTAAATTATACTGGTTATTTCAAATAATCTTTTCCTCTTTATCCAATATAACTTTAATACCTGATAACAAATTAGATAAAATATATGAGATAAATTATTTTGATTATCATTGTAATGAACTTTCTCTAATTAAAAATTTAGAATATACATATAACACTATTCCATTCGATCCACTCTTTATAAATCTGAAATTAGATATATCCAAAAAAGTTGAAAATATAATTCATGAAATTAATTTGCATAAGAAAACATATATTATAAATTGGAAAGGAAATCCTAAAAATGCACATGAAATAGGTAATCGTAGTATGAAATTAGAGAATGCAATCCCTTTGTTTCAGCTTAATAACATCAATTGGATTGTAGTAACAAAAAATGTAACAGACATCGAAAAAACAATATTAGACAAATATGGAGTAAAATATTACGGAAACGAAATAGATATTAATAATGCTTTCTATGATTCAATATCAATTATTAGAAATGTTGATGGTGTATTTTCTACTGATACAAGTTTATTACATTTATCTGCTAACTTGGGGGTGTTAACATATGCCCTATTGACTGTTGGTTGTGAATGGAGATGGACAAGGGATTTAACAACTAATTGGTATCCAAATACTATTCTTTTGCGCCAAACAAATGTTGGTGATTGGTCTAACGTAATTAAAGATATAATGAAAATAGTGTAAAGATATATATTTATAACTTATATGAGATGTCAATAACAATTTTACCTGTTTGGATAGCTTATGCCTATTTTAATTATAATACTCCTAATATAAGTGTCATGAATACAGCATATCCTTCTGCTATTGCTTATTATTTTATCACAATACAATCTAATGATAGCAATTATGAGTATTCAGGACAATTTCTTAACGGATCTGATGTGTATCAGTCTACATTAACCGTCTATAATGTAAATGGAGATGTTGATAAAAATTATAAAGTTAAAAATAATAAAGATAGTAATAAATTTTTACTGAATGTTAAAAATACTGATAAGAAATTAGTTATAATGAGATATTACTGTAATTTAAATAAATATGATGTTGGAGATTATGTAGATAATTTACCTATAGTAAAAGATTTGGAGACAAAAAAAATTTTATCAAAAGCTGATCAAAATTTACGTAACAATATAAGTGAAGATATATTATCGCCCTATTTTGATAATAAAATGAATCAGACGATAGAATCGACATTTTCTGAATTTTATTATACCAATAACTCTATAAGACTTTTTCCAGATAGCACACATTTTTATTTATTTGCTAGACCAGGTGATGGTATATTATTTAAAATATCTGGATCATTTATTCAAAATGAAACTTATCCATATGCTGACTTCATAACTATTGACGGAACTGGAACAAAAACTGAAAATGGGATTCCTTTTTATGATTTTCCTTTTGATAGTAATAATAATTATACCATTTATGTTGCCGCACCAGAAATTAGCGATGATTATATCATTAATTATGTTGGTATCGATGATATAATTATTTTGAGATGGAACAGTTATGAAAATATAGGTTTAATTTTTAGAATAGCGACATATAGTAAAGTAGGTATTAGTAATTTTAATAAAACAATGACACCTAGTGAAACGAAAGAAAAAATGGTTTCAGGATTCTATCCTATATTTGAGAAATTATTATAAAGCACGATTCCCACCATCTATAATAATATAGAATTATTCACTATCAAGTTATGGTGCTAAAAACTTTTCTACAATATAGTATTATTAAATTTAACTATTACCATAGATAAATATGGCTTAGTAACTTTGGTGTATATAATCCGCTTCGCGATTCCTTTTTGACCGCATCTCTTTTATTAGGTATTCCGCTATGTCTATTAAAATAATTTTTTCTACGATTGGGGTCTCCATGATTTCCTTTGGAATATAATTTTAATGGTGTGCTATCTTTAAATTGCTCGTAACCTGTAGCACCAAAATGAAGAGTTCTGTGTTTACCAGTTTTTTTATTTTCAACGATTACCATATATTTTTTCCCTTTTCTTTTACTTTTTTCAAATTTAATTATCTTTTCTTTCATTTTATTTTTTCCACCAATTTTTGTTTTTCTTGTTTTTCTTATTGCTTTAGCTTTCCTAGCTAATTTTAATGTTTTACTATTTTTAGGACAACCTTCTTCTAAAATTTTCATATCTACTCTTGAAGCTGGACCACCTGATACAGCACTATATAATCTGGCTTTTCCCCAAGAATGCGCTGTTTGATTTGGACGAGAACCAGAAGAATAATATGCTCCCATACCCTTTTTAATAATTTTATTTAACGCACTTCTTTTACAACGTGTTTTACGTTGTATAGCAGCAATAGATATCGCTTTATTCTTAGGAAGACCGTAAATATCCTCAACCTTTTTAGCCCAACCTGTTCTTTTTGATTTAAATCCTTTTACCTTTTTACGTGTATAATATTTTCCCTTTTTATAACTTTTTCTTGACCTTTTTAATTCCTTAATTTGTTTTTTACGTGATTTTTTAGATAAACTTTTTGGAATATATCTTTGTGGCACCTTTGCCATTAAGATATATTTAGATATTTTCTTTTTCATAATCTCGAGAAATTCAACAAAAAATTATGAGTTTCGGGATTGCAGGACATTACCCCTTGAAACTCCTGGGAGATTTTCCAATAGCTTCAGCGGCGTCGTATTTGGTGGTGGGTCCCAGATAAGTTCTAATACAGAGATTAATTCATCACTGAGCCTACCCTTTCTCTTCAACTCATCGACTCGCGCTTTGAAATTAACGTCGTATATATCTGCTCCCTGTCTCACTAAATTATAAATATTAAAATAATTTTCATTCGAGGATCCCTCACCAATTTCTTCTATTAACTTCACGGTCAGACCGTGAGGCGACACCGTCTGCTCGTCGACCAATGCGCCCATGCCGCCACTTGACGGTGGAAGGTATTCTTCCATTACTACTGATAATTCTTTTGGCACATCTTGTTTTTTTGCAATCTTATCAGCTAATAACTTGTTCATTCTACGATCTCCTTTTCCATATGACATTAAAACATCTTTAACAATTTTTGCTTGATCGGCATTTTCTTGATTATCACGCCAAGTTCCATGAAGATAATATGTAGATCGCGCATCAGCCCACCATTGTTCGTCTTCTCGTATATCTTCTACTTCTGCAATAAATTTATCATGTTCCTTGCTATTAATAAATTCGGGGTTTTGTTCCATAAATTCATGAATTTGTCTTCTATAATTTGGATCATGAACTTTCGACGCACGATCGCGACGTCTTTCTAAACGCGTATAATCCTTACCTGGAACACGCCGCCCGCGTGTAACAGCTGCTGCTAATGATGCGTAATCACGACTTTTTTTACTATAACAGCAAATTTTTTTATCACCATTTTTCCATTCAACCTGTTTTTTGTAGTGGGTTTTTTTACAAGGTGGAGCAGGATTTCTAGGTGGACATTGATGTTCATACCACCAATCATGATTTTCATCTTCTAATGCCTCTGATGGAGCGAACTTTCTAGAGCGCCTTCTGTTCTTACTAGCAATTCCCGAACGTTCATCTTTTTGTGCAGGGGTAAAGCTGGGTCCACGAGCTCTTCCTATTTTGCGCTTATTCTTCTTACGAGTATAACGTTTTCCTTTTCTTTTGCCACCTACAAAACTGCCCATTAACATCCCCAGGGGTCCTCGCGTAGCATGCCGTCCACTTACAGTTTTTGCAAGATATGAAGCGTCTACTATACTTCTTTTTTCTCTCCGTTTTTGCGATTTATGTCTATCAAATATGTCTAATAATTCTACATTAGCATCACCTGGTGAATTAACAATAATAAGATCATAAGCGGTTAATCCTTTATTATTTCTAATATTTGTTCTATAGCCACTATTCAATAGAAGTCTAATTATATCAAGGTTTGGATTTGATTGGGCATCGAAGCTATCAATAGCATCATGTAATGCTGTATTACCAAAACTATTTTTTGCATTAATATCTGCTTTATTTTTTAATAAAAATTTGACTAAAGCAATATCATTTCCCTCTCCTACAGAATAATTTAAAGGTCTATTATCATAATCACAATCTACAGTATGATTAATATTTGCTCCAGATTTGACTAAGAATTTTATCATATCTAATTTTTTCGGCCGCCACCTATCCTCGCCATCATAATACATAGTCATTAATGCTGATAAAGGTGTCTCTCCATATTCGGATTTATAATCTACCTTAGCACCACTTTCTAATAATTTTTTAGCATTATCCAAATCTAAATTGGCAACGGCACCAACGAAAGCTTCATTTAGTATTTTAGGATCCTGTTTATATAAAGATAATTTTCGTTTACTTTGTGCTGCTTTCATAGAACGTTTTCGTTTAGATCTCGTTCCGCGAGCTTTCGCTGTGGGACATTTTTTGTTAGTAGAACGTTTTCGTCTAGATCTCGTTCTACGAGCTTTCGACTCGCGGCGTTTTTTGTTAGGCTTCTTAATGGATTTTTTTGATAAACAAGATTTGGGGCATTTTTTATTAGATTTTTTTGATAAACAAGATTTGGGGCATTTTTGTAATTTCTTTGCCATTAAAATATGAAAAGAAATTAAGATTTTTCTACATTAAACTTTTTCACTATAAAAACTCTCTTATATTTTTTAACTCCGGTTGCTGAATATCCATCACTTAGACGTTTTGGTTCTAAATTATACCCGCTAGACAAAAGTATTTGCCTAACTAAATTTAATAAAGGCCATTTTTGCTTATCTACTGCCGACGCATGAAGAGAAGTTAAATGTGAAGAAGAGAATAAATTTTTTAATTCTGGTATGCTATCGCGAGCAGCATTGTATCTATCCATATTTAAAAAAATTTCACGGGGTAGTTGCATACCATCTAATTGAATTATATCAGAGCATACTATTCCACCCTTGTTAAAAAAATTTAACAATATTTTATCTCTCTCCTCAGGACTCATATACTATATTCTAATTATGTTTTAAATTCTGGAATTATATAATTATTTTCTTTATCTAATTGCCATTTTGCAATTATAGACGGGTCATTTTTATTATTAATAATATCTTGGGGACAATATACATTATTATTCAAATCAATATAATAATTAATTCCTTGAATTTCCTGAATCCAGACTTCGACATTTTTAAAAACATTATTTGGATTTGTGGTTACATCAATAACACCATGTGGTGTTCCTTTAACATGTGTTCCACAAAAACATTCACCAGTTTTTTTACGTCTAGTGCATTGCTCGCCATTTGCTCGTTTTGCGGTGCACCTTTCAAAATGTGGAACAACATTTTTGACCCGCTTTCGTTTTTGAAAATCATCTTTAGATAGAACTAAGCCCTGATAATCATATATATATTTCAAAAATTCTGATGTATCATCTTCGTTTCCATCGCTCCAATTTTCTTTTACAACTAAAAGATCTCTTTCCTTTAACCACTTCTTAATATTACCCTTAAATTCAATCTGATAATTTTCAATCTTTTTTGTAAGTCGTTTCTCCATCCTCTTTAATACATTTTTATTGTTATAACTTTAGTTCAATTTTTTTATAAAATATTGAGCTACTTAAAGAACTACTCATATTAATTATAATATGAGTAATGACATTAACAAATTATTTTTAAATTTACCAGAAGATCTACAAAGAGTAATATTATCCTACGGCCATCCTAGTATTACAAAGTATATGAGAATGGTATTAAATCAGCTCTGGTTTTTGAGGAGAGAATTCGATTTTCAAAGAAAATACAATATTTCTGGTCATTTTTACAAATGTCGCGAAACCGAATTTATTAAATTCGTTTTCATGAAAACACATAATAAATCGTTTTTGGGATCTAAAAATCAAAAAACTATATGTTATAATGATTGTTGTCGTAATAGACGCAGGCGTATACCATTTTACAATAGAAGATCCATGTAATAATTCTAATTACAAGACCACCTTAATGGACCAAAACCACAAATTAAACCCACCGCGCCGGTTTAAATTTTTATTCATTAGTATCAAATTGAGTTCCTACTTCTTTTGGTAAGACCTGCCATAATATTGCTAAAGCAACAAACCATATTAAATAATTTATATAGACTTCTAAGCCTATGCCAAAAAAATCAAACACTGGAACTATCATATATACAAGTAAAATAACAGCAACAATCATTAATAATAGTATCAAAAGCTTATTCATATTATATATAATCTATAATATAAATCATTCTATTTTTACTTCTGGTAAATTTTCAGTGTCTTGATCAGTATTAATATAATAATAAGTTAATGCAATTTGTTGATCATAATTTTTGACGACTTGTTGATTATAAAATATTTTTTCTCTGTTGTTACGTCTGCTAAAATAAGGTCTATTACCTAAACCTATACTATCATATTCTTTTGTCCATTTACCATCAGAATCACGAACTTTTATTGATTTTTTCCAAAACAAATCTTCTTGTATTAATTGTTTTGTATATTCAGATATATCATCTGGATCACTATCACGATTTAAAAACATATTATGTTTTCCAGGAAAAATTGCAAATCTTACTATACCACCCTTAATAAATTTTCCAGAATCTTTTTCAGTTATTAATTCGCCTTCAATTTCCATAGGTTCAAAATCCACGGTCCAAATAGCATATCTTATTGCGCGGGGGTATGAATTAAAATAATAATATGGTCCAAATGCTGTTTGGGGTCCTTCTTTACGTTGTCCTAAAGCGGCTGCGTAAGCAATACGTTTGTAATATCCTCCATAATATGCAACATTCGGTATTTCTAAGCTCACACCAAAATCATCGATTAGGTAACATAACTCCGGTTTTCTCATAAAAATTTCTGTTACAGATTCATGGATCGGAAAGTATAGTAATTTTTTATTATTAACAATTTCTGACACTAAAGCAAACCACCATGCGCCAGATGCAGAACCTTTTAAGGGTTCATAATTATTTATTATTTTGCCTTCTATCCATAAATATGTTTTGTGTTCTTCGCGTAAATAACCTCTATACTCAAATTCTGCATTTTCCCATTCATTAAAAGCATTCTTTAATTTTTCAATTACAAAAGAACTAGGCTTTTTATCGCCGCTATATTTTACATCAGGAAAATTCAAAATATCATTATCATTTTTTAATAAACCAAATAAAATGAATGTGTTAGAAAGATTGGTTATTTTATTATAAAATACTATTGTGATAGTATTGCCTTTCCGTAGTTTAGGTTCGCTACTATTAAGTAATTCTAATCCTTTATATTTACTATATTGGACATTTTTAGTATCATTATTAACACTTTCTAATGTCATTTCCAACTGGTTTCCTATCTCTTTCTCTATAGGAAGAGTTGAGGTATCTATAATATTCTGAGATTCTAATAGTGTAGGCTTTGGTGTTCCAAAATTTTTCAACATAGCATCACGCGCTTTATTACTTATCATTATATAAAAGTTACATATTTTTCTATGTCTTATGGCGAATGTTATCTTTATATACTACTTCTCTATTATCCATAATAAATTCTGTTATATCACTTGCTTCAACATTTGGAATTTCACTAAAATATTTTTCCAAACATCCAATAAGATATTTTTTACTTAAAGGAGCTCTAACTTTATTTTTTGTATACATTATTTTGCCTTGAGACATATTAAAACAATCAATCTCATTTTTTTTCATAGTATCAACTAAAGCCTCTGTTAATTGTTTTTTCAATTCTCTTCGTTGCTTCAGTTCTTGTTGTAGAACTTTCATTTCATTATCAATTTTGATCCATCCTTTTATATTTGAAACTAATTCATCTTTTGTAGCCATTTATAGTTAATAAATAATTAATTTTTAAATTATTTCTCGATAATTGTTTCCTTAGCAATTGTTTTAATTATTTTATTTTCAGAAATTTCATTATTATCACCAGTCACATTACGGACCATTTCAATATATTTTTGTGTCCCTTCTTCTGTTTGATTCCAATCAGGCGCATTTGCTTCCCATTCTTTTATTTTATCAATTTGTCTCTTTGCAACAGTATTAATAGCGTGTTTAACCATTTGCTTATTTTCATTATCCTTTTCCCAAGTATCATTATCTTTAACATAAAGGACTTCACGTTTAAGATCACTACAATGTATTGGGCGTTTATGTAGTTCTAATTCTCTTAAACCTCTTATAAAAATATTAGTTATGCCTGTAACATAACCATTTTGCCTAGTTTCATCTAAATCTGCAAGTGATAATTTTAATGTTTCTACGAAATCAGTAAGATTTAATGCTTCTTTACATTGTTCATTCAAAAAGAATTGCCAATTAAATTTATTATTAATAGTTGTATTATTACTACCAATCTTAGGTATCATATCCTTAACTAATTCTCTCATTTCCTTATTTTCCATTATAATGTTTTGATTTTGGGTAATTAAAGTTGAAATCATTCCTCGTAATTCTTCCTTCTCAGAATTTTGCGTATGTGATAATTTCACTCTACATTCTTTTATATGGCGATTGTAACTTTGGACGTGTTTATATGTCCTCCCACACGCACACGTATAACCATCAGCATATGTTTTGAGCATTTTTGAGCATTGTGACCGTAAATGTTTTTTCGTAGAACAGTGTTGTTTAAACAAAAATAATTTGTTACACGAATAGTCACAATTTTCACAATAATATTGATTGGGTTTGTTACCATCAGTTTTGGTGCATATTTTTTGAGCCATATATGCTTAAATAATGCTCAGAAAAATATGCTTAAATTCTTTTAAAAAGTGCAATTTTAGTGCCTTTTTTTCAGTCCTACATAAGCACCCTACATAATTTTTATAGTATACAATAGTAAATTACTTCCTTTTGTGTAAGTAAACAGCACTTTTGAAACATAGTTTAGAACCTGTTTTAAGAAAATGGACATTTTTAAATGTCCAAAACCCAAATTTTGAAAATAGAATGGTTAAAAAACGTTATACAAAAAATATTATGGAATTTTACTTATTAGATTTAAGACGTATTACCAGGTCTTTTTTTATTCCTCCCACTTTTAACTTTTTTTTTCTTAGCATTGCCTTCAATTCTTGTACTGTATGTTTTTTATAAAATTCCTCTAGTTCTTCATTCCATTCAATATTTTCATTAGATTTTTTATCATTTTTTTTATAAATATTAAAATGTTGTTTACAACACTCACCATAATCCGAATCAAATCCAGGTTTATTACAAAAATTATTTTTGTTTTTACCACTTTTAAACTTCCATTTACAATATTTATGATCCATACAATGATGTTGGGGTGAGTTTACTCCTGTGATCCTAGTTATACCAGGATAACAAGGTAGATACGGCAATAATTTTGGAGTAATTCTTCTACAATAAGGACATTTTATTTCATTTAAACTTAGATGGGTAGTTTCATTCACACTATATCTTTTTTGATTTTTAACTTCGTTATATAAAGCAACATAATTAAAACGGTGTCCACAATTTAATTTTATACTATTATTTAGCAAAGGTAAACTAGATATTAAACATGTTTCTTCGATTATAACTTCATTGTTATCTTTAGTTAACTCCGCAAAAAAATCTATTCCATTTTCTACAACATAATTGGGCATAATACTAAAAATAATAACTTACCTTTATATATATTTATGAATATTGGTGAATGGGGAAATGCTACATGGTATATATTTCATACTCTTGCTTTTAAATTAAAAGATGAAAAAGCATCAGAAATACCGGAATTATTAAAACATCTGTGTAATGTATGTCATAATTTACCATGTCCAGATTGTAGACAACATGCAAAAGACACATTATCCAAATCTAATTTAAAATTAATTAAAACTAAACAAGATTTAATAAATTTTTTATTACAATTTCATAATTTGGTTAATAGACGGCTGAGAAAGCCGGTTTTAACGTTAGATGAACACAATAAATTATATATGAGAGCACGAACATCAAACATAGTTGGTCATTTTATGCATGTAATGTCTAAGAACTCAAATAATAGTAGGGCTATGTTGGATTCATTACATAGGCAACGAGTAATAACACAATTTATGCGTTATTTAAATTGTAAACATTACATATTTTACCCTTAGGCTATATTACTAGAGACTAATTGTCCATTTTTATAAACAGAGCATTTAAACGTTTGTTTTGAAGGTTTAGAACACTGAACATTATTGCTAGCAACTTCGTTAAAATATAATAGCGAATCATATCCTGTGCTATGTATTATAGTATACCATATTGCGCCAAAAATTAATCCTACTAATATACCTAGAACAATACCAGTTATAGTGGTGCAATATTTAGCTATTTTTGTTACCCCATCTAATCCCAAAAGACATAATAAAGTAGCTAATACAGCATAATTCATTTGTCCATTTGCTATCATTGGTAGTAAAAGATATGCAGCAGTAAATGCGATTATTAGACTACTTGGAGAAGGAGAACTAAAACCTACAATCATTGGAAACCCAGTTATACTGCATGCTGCACCTGCCTTCAAATTGAGTTCTTCGTCCTGCCCCATAAGATACATTAGAGGCAAATTAATTGCTAATGCAAAAAAGATACCTGCAAGATATATTAAGCCCTTAATATCTTGATTAAAAATTGAAGCCATAACTAAAAAGAAAGCTAAAAGAAATGGAGCCAGCATAGAAAAAAGTTCAAGAGTATTTGATAGAGTGAAGTTTAAATTAGGCGGCGGCATAATATATATATATTAGATATATTATTGATTAAGTTTCAAAGACAATTGTGAAAACTTCTTGAATATTACTAACTTGTTTAAAATTAATGTTTTTAAGAATCTCATTATTCTCATATTTTTCTAAGAAATCTTTAAAATTTTTATCATTTTCTTTTGGAAATATAAATGTTTTGACCCCTCCTCTTATACCTCCTAAAATTTTTAAGTCCAATCCTCCTATAGCGGTAATATTGCCTTTTAAACAAATCTCTCCTGTTATAGCAATATCATTTCTAATTTGTTTTTTGGTAAATAGACTATACATAACTGTTGTAATTGCGACACCGGCCGAAGGTCCATCTTTCGGTGTAGCTCCTTCGGGAACATGAATATGCATTCCTTGCAATTTATTTTTTTCCATTTTTTTTTGAAAATCTGTAATAGTTTTTATATCAAGTAGGTTCCAAGCTAATGTTTTAGCAACGGTCATACTTTCTTTCATTACATCACCCTGCATACCTGTTAATTTTAAATCAAGGAAGCTACTACTTGGAAAAAAACTAGCTTCAATAGATAATAAACCACCCTGACCGACAGCATTTGCCCAAAGCCCATTAATGATTCCTATTTCGTTGTGATCATGAATACATTTTTGTTTAATTTCATGGTGTTCTTTTAAGTATTTAAATTTGATATCGTCTTTACTAATAATAATAGGTATTTGATAATCATTATCTTTTAAAATTGATAAATTAATCTCTCCAACAATTTCAAATAAAATTTCTTTTAATTTCCGCACACCTGGTTCACAAGTGTATTTTTCAATTATATAATTAATGATATCATCGTGTATTTCTATAACGTCTTTAAGTCCCATTTTATCATAAATTTCAGGTAATAAGTATTTTTGACTAATTACAAGTTTGTCTTCAATTGATAAATGGTCAAATTTAATTCTATGTATTCTATCCAATAATACTCTATCAATTTGAGAAACGTCGTTATAAGAGAAAATAAATAGAGCTTTTGAGAGATCTAGATCTATACCACTAAAATATTTATCTTGAAATGATTCATTTTGTGTTCTATCTATAAGATGGGTCAGAATACCAATAATTTCTTTACCATGTTCAGTATGACTAACTTTATCGAGTTCATCAATAAAAATGATAGGATTCATACATTTTTTTTCCATAAGAATATCTACGATTCTTCCCCATGTTGATCCTACATAAGTATAATTGTGTCCATCTAAGATGCTACTATTAGATGAACCACCTATAGCTATAAATGCAAAAGGTCTATTATTGGCGTCATTATCTTTTAAACAATATGCTATTCCTTTTTTTGCTAATGAAGTTTTACCTACTCCAGGTGGTCCTTCAAATCCAAAGCAATATCCAGATTTTTCTCCATTTATCCATTGTCCAATGATTCGTTCTATTTGGCGTTTAGCTTTATCATGTCCATGAACTGCATTATTTAATATTTTATTTGTATCTTTCATATATTGGATAATAGAATTGTTGTTGGTGTTTATATTATTAACATTTTCATTTAGATATGATATAACATCATTATTACTATTTTTATTTGATATATATAATGAAATTTTGAATAAAAGAGCATAGTTATTTTTAATAGAATCAATGAAATTAGTTATTTCGATACGCATATAGTCTGACTTTTTTCCCGAATAACGTATTTTAGGATAAGATAATTTATTAGATTTTATAATACTATTTAAATAACAAATATTAGATATCAAAAAACTTCTTTTAACATTAATTAATGTGCTTTTAACAATAGATACCATATTTGTTTTAATAATTTTTTTATAGTTATGTTCTAAAACATATGAATACTTCCGCACTTCCATACTAGAGTAACTGTCTTTAATAGGGATGGGTAATTTTGGATATATATCTTGATTTAAAAACGTAATTAAATTATTAAAAATTGTAAGATTAGATTTCATAATATGTAAAATTTCTTCTTCACGATATATTCCAAAAGGTATACGTAATAAAGCGTCCAAATATTGTCTTGCTTTTGAACCAGTATCTTCGGATTTTGCTTTAACTTCTTTAAGTTTTAACATAGCTTTTTCTTTAACAGTATCATCGGCTTTCATTAAACAAATTTGTTGTTCCAATGGGATCTTGGTATTATCAAAATTAGATAGATTATTTGTGTAAGTGATAGTTTGTCTCATTGCATCTCTAAAATATTTTTTAACGTTCCATGGTAGACTATCAAATAATAATGTTTGTTCATGTGTATCTATATTCCCATTTGAATCATTGGAGAGAAGGTCGTATAAAAGGTAGGCGAGATATTGATATTCGTGTTCATCGGATTTTAATAGTAACTGAATAAGTGTTCGGCGTTGTCCATAAAGATCATTAGTTAAAAATTCTTTTGTTACCTGAGATATAGTTTTTTGTTTAATGAGATGTATTTGATTTATATATCCCATAAATCTATTATATAAATCAGTGTTATCATATACAAGTAGTTCTTTAATATGTAAGCATGCTACATATCTATTAAAAGAAGGACTATTAAAATCGTCTTCAGAAGGTTTTTCATGTAATAAGGAATTTATTCTGGATTCAAAAAAAGGATAATTTAAACAACCAATCATAAGATCATCAGTAAGAGCCGATATAATAAGTGTTTTTCGTTTCTCTCTATTTTGTATAGCAAATTTCACACCATAAACTTTTGTGCTAAAATTTTTATTAGTTCGAGCTAAATCAAAACAGTCTAAATTTTCAGCGGTATCTACTATCATAAAATCTTCAACGATTCTACATTTTTTTAAGATTTTTTGTGATTTCTCTTTGAATGGATCAACTTTCCATGGAATAGATTTATAACTTATAGGATGTAGATATTTTTTCATAACACTGTATTTTTCTTTAAATGGTTCTTGCATTAAATTATTTTCAATATAATCTTTACCAAAACAAATTTGAATTAGATCATCAATATGTTCAGTGCCGAAATTTTTGAATAAACCAGACAATTCATTCGTTATGTTTTGTAAATTAGTTATAACTTGTTCAGAATCAAATTTTTTATTGTTGATTGTAATAACAATGTTAGAGAGAGATGAGAATATTGTTTCAAGAGATGGAATGCAGATATTTAATTCATTTGCACCAAAAATATCTAATATTTTGTATTTTTGAGTAGCAATTATAGATTTTTTTATCACCTCCTGTAGATAAACCACCTTATTACTAATCATTCTACACAAATTAGGATCAATTACTTTTGGTGTTTCTAGAATTATATTTTCTGAATTCTGCATGTATATTTATTATTATTATTTATTATTTTTTGATAAATTCGTTAATTAATATAAGAATATTATTTAAACATACTACTCCATTATTATGAGAATGGGTATTCCGAGTTACTTTTCACATATAGTTCGCGAACACAGAAAAATTATTAAAGAATATAATGCTAACAGAATGGCGATCCATAATTTATATATGGATTGCAATTCACTTATCTACGAAGCAGTAAGAGGAATTAAATATTCTAAAAATAATTATGAATTTCTAATAATTAAAGAAGTATGTAATAAAATTAAATCCTATATTGAGTTGTTAAAACCATCAGAACATGTTTATATTGCTTTTGATGGAGTTGCTCCGGTTGCTAAACTTCAACAACAAAGAAATCGGCGTTATAAGTCTCGATTTCAAAATAAATTATTAAAAAATTTGGATGTTGAAACGGGTGATTCCTGGGATACTGTGGCTATTACCCCTGGAACCAAATTTATGGAAAATCTTGGACAAACTATTGAAAATCGTTTTAAAAATATTAAAGAATTTCATGTTAAAAAAATTATTGTTTCCACATCAAAAATTCATGGTGAAGGTGAACATAAAATTTATCAATATATACGTGATCACCCAACCCATCATAGTAATACTACAACGGTTATATATGGGCTAGACGCCGATTTAATTATGCTTACTTTAAATCATCTTAGTATAGCACCTTCTATGTATTTGTTTCGTGAAACACCACATTTCATTAAGAGTATTGATAAAACTCTAAATCCATGCCAAAATTATGTTCTTGATCTTCCAGAATTTGGAAGATATTTGGCTTGCGAACTTAATGATGGAAATGAACCTACAACACAACAAAGATATGATAGAATATTTGATTATATATTTTTGTGTTTTTTCTTAGGTAATGATTTTTTACCTCATTTTCCTGCTCTTAATATTAGAACTTCGGGTATTGATAGATTGCTTTCTGTATATAGAAAAACCTTTGGAAAAACAAATGAAAATTTGGTTAAAGGGTCAAAAATAATCTGGAAAAATGTTCGTAAAATGTTGCTTGAACTAGCAAAAGACGAAAGAGACATGATTTGTGCCGAACATAGGATTCGTGATAGGCAATCTAGTTCTTTAATGCATAGAAAGCTGGAGGGAGAAGATGGTCTTCTAGCAATACCAATGATAGATCGGCGAAAAGAGAATTATATTAATCCATATGAGAAAGGATGGGAGTCGCGATATTATCAAACATTATTTGATACACATATTAATGATATGCGTCGAAAACAAATATCAATAAATTATTTGGAGGGATTAGAATGGACACTTAAATATTATACAACAGGTTGTGCAAATTGGAGATGGGGTTATAAATATGATTATCCTCCTCTGTTGTCGGATCTTGTAAAATATATACCTTATTTCGATACTGAGTTAGTAAGCAATACAGATCCGGGACCAATAAATGAGCTGGTGCAATTAAGTTATGTATTGCCTGGTGATAGTCTATATTTGTTACCTCCAAAAATACACGATTTGCTATTAAAAAATAATAGAAATTGGTATTCAGATCATGAATTCTGTTGGGCCTATTGTAAATATTTTTGGGAAGCGCACGCTAAAATGCCTGAAATTGATATTGAGAAATTAGAACAATTAGTTATGAGTAAGACAAATAAATAA
>CERI01117669.1_pt1 | contig 21089 bp, 16 predicted proteins | sample 350261 | NCBI WGS metagenome assembly CERI01 (sample SAMEA2620979, study PRJEB7988) | marine metagenome | isolation source: saline water (ENVO:00002010), including
GTGAATAGGATTCATCCTTTAGGCTCTTCAACAAATCACCTCATACTTCAATAGGAATATCTGAAATCTCACAAATGCCGCTTGGACAATCGCTTTGAGCCGCACCTATCACAAGGGAATCCTGTTTGTTTTCAAGATACTCAACTGCTTCATCAACAGTAATAGGGGTCAATGGCTCATTACCTCTTGAGCCAGACCGATAAACAGTTGTTCCCTTCATCATAGGGGCATATTTCAGTAAAACATTACCATACTTTTCAATATCATAATCCTTCGGAATGTTAATAGTTTTTGAAACTGCATTATCAATGTGCTTTTGAACACAAACCTGCATCCTCATATGGTCCTCAACAGAAATTTCATGTGCTGAAACAAACGATTTCAAATCAACATTAGAAGCCCAAAGAGATTCAAAAAGAGGGTCAATTACAATTTCTTGTTTTAACACTCGCTCGTTAGAATCTTCTGAATTAGCATAATACAATCTTTTATAACCCGGTGCAAAAACAGGCTCAATACCACTTGAAGTTGCCGCAACAATACTTGTAGTCCCTGTGGGAGCAATTGTTAATAATGCACAATTTCTAATCCCATATTCTCTAATTTTCTTTCTCAATCCCTTTTGCAAAGTTTTACAGAATCCCGAATCTAAAAATTCTTGACTCTTAAATGCAGGGAATGGACCTCGTTCAACGGCAAGATAAGTTGATGCCTCATAAGCCCTCTTTTTAATAAAATTAAATATTTTTTCAACCATTTTCCTACCATCTGCACTATTGTATTTCAAACCTAATTGAATTAAACAATGTCCAAGACCCATAACACCTAATCCAATTCTCCTTACATTATGGCAATTCTTTTCAATTTCAGGAGTGGGATAATTATTTACATCTAATACATCATCTAAAAATCTAACACCTAATATGACGGTATCTGCAAGTAAATCCCAATTAATATCTGATGCATCTTCAAGAAGCATTTTAGAAAGGTTAATTGAACCTAAATCACAACAACCATAGGGTTCTAACCAAATTTCGCCACAAGGATTTGTGCTAATAAGGGGGGTATGATACCAAATGTTATTCATTTCATTAGCAAGACCTTCATTAAGAATACCCGGCTCTCCAGATTCCCAAGAATTATTAACTATAATGTCCCAAATTTCTTTAGCAGGGATTTTACTAATGTCTTTATTCTGCCATTCAAAAACCACATCTTCATTATTTTTAACTTTTTCAAAGAATTCGTTATCCACCAAAACAGAAACATTTGAGTTTTTTAATTTTTGGTCTAATTGATTCTTAATTAGTTTTTGATAAATTACAGAATTATCTTCTGAAAACATTTCAGTTAATTCTTTAACATCAGAATGTGGCAAATTTGGAAATGCATTTTGCAATTCTTGATTAATATTATCTCCCTCAACTGTAACCTTATTAAATTTCTCTTCAAGAAACTCTAATACATCTGGGTGGTCATACCTTAAACATTGCATTAGAGCCGTTCTTCGCCCACCACCTGCTTTGATTACTTCTCCAACTTCATTAACTACTTGCATAAGTGAAACTGCACCTGTGGATTGTCCTCCTGTGCCTCTAATTGGAATACCTCTTGGCCGAATTGGAGAATAATTAATACCTACCCCCCCTCCCGTTCCACTAATAATTAACATATCTGAAACAGTTTTAGCCCAACCCTCTCTTGAATCTTCGGTAGGAATTACAAAACAGTTTAATAATTGACCCTTAGCCCTTCCAGAACCATACCAAATCCTACCACCGGGAATAAATCTATTACTAACTAATGCATTAGTAAATCTTTCAGACCAATAATCCCTCTTTCCATTCTCGGCTTGAGATACATGATTGGCAACTCTTTTACAAGCCGCCTCCCAACTTTCACCTTCATTAAGGGCATATCTTTGTTTAAAAATTGTTTCTGCGAAGTCTTTTGGCTCATACATTATTTTAGTCCTCCTATTGCTTTTCCCCTATCTTGATAACAACTATATAATACTTATTCACTCAAACGAGTAAAGAGTTTATAACTTAGTCTTTATCTATCCTAAATTGATGGATAATATGTTTCAATATAGTCCACGATTCTATCAATCAAGACCAGCCCCTTCGCAACTCCATACACCGGATGCCACATAGGGGTTCTTGAATATGATGATTTAGGGACACTACTATTCCAACTTGAACCTGTTGAATATGATTGTGCTTCAAATATTTCATTTACAATATCTTCTTCTTCTTCTTCGGCATGATGATACCCCATACCACCCATGCCACCCATACCCCTGTGGCCTCTTCGCTTTTGTTTCTCATTCCAATCATCATCTTCAAGTGAAGTTTGCCTTCCTCTCCGATTCCTTTGAAAGCCTGTTCCACCTCTCCCACCGAAAACACTACCCCTACTTCCTGCGGGGTTGTTATCTCTCACGCCTCGGTTAGCAGTTTTTTGTGTTTTCGCAACATATGTGTAAATCCAAGAACCTCCTACGCAAGCCAATTTACTTTTTGCTTCAAATTTAGATAAGGTATCTATTACAGTTTGACTTGGTATATTTTCAGCATTACCTTTAATACTAATTTTCAAGCACCCTCCAATATCTGTAACGCCTACGATACTTTCCTTTCGGTATTCTCCAATATCCCAACATTCTAAAGTAATATCTTCACCCTCTCCCTTCTTGGCTTCAAAATAAGATAATGCATAGAGCATATCTCTAATTTCCATCTCTATCTCAACTTCATCATGAACATACATTAAAAAGTCAAAATCTCTATATTTTCCTTTTGGAATATAAATTAGGTGATTTTCGTCTGGCTTATGATATTCAACTCCTTCGGGTAGTTTGTCCTTAATCAAATTATAAAATTCATCTGTAATCCTAATAAATATGTCATAATCTCGCCCATATTTTTCTTCAAACTTATCCTCTAATTGGATTTTGACCTCACCCCTTGCATCCTTTGGTTTGTCATCAACTTTCTTTTTTGTTTTAGATTTAGTAGTAGTCGTCAATGCAGTTGATTTAGCACCTGCTCTTGGTTTGTATATAATTTTAGTCCCACTTGCGTTAATTTTACTATATCCATCTTGATAATGACCTAATGCTTTAGCATGACTTACCCATGATTGTTCAGTTTTACCCTCATATTTACAACCGAATGCACTACATTTATATGGCTTTTTATTTTTGCTTGAATAATTAGAAAAACTCTTAGATTTAGGAGTGGTTGTAGTTACTTTTTTAGCCTTTTTATCCTCAATTACAACAACGGGCGCACCGGGAATATTATTATCATTCATGTGAACGACGGCTTCATCTCGTTTCTTAAACTCTTTACCATCAGGAGTTACATATTTCCGAGCCATATCTATTTCACCATCCTTTTACTATATTAAGGATTCTATTATAAGATTCCGCTTCCATAATTTCATCACCATCAGCACCAGCACCGTATCTATCTTGATAAATTAAGAATTCTTCTAACCTTCTATCCCTTATTGAAGCGGCTAATCTTTTAGTATCATTATTTGCATAAGGCCAATCAATCATAAAATAGACATAAGAAATATCAATTTGTTTTTCGGGAGTATCAAGCAAATGCCCATACCCATTTAATATCCAATATTGTATTTGTTGAATATAACCCATATTTAATTGTCTGTATTTTTCCTTTATCTGCTCATCATTTTCTAATAATGTTAGGTTAATAATGGTTTCAGTAGGCATAACATTTCTATACCTCGTAATGTAAAATGAGTTATCTGGATTTAACAAATCATTAATCAAAGAATTGATAATCATAGGAGTCCACCTCTCATTTGCATCAACTAAGTCAAGTATTTTTCTTTTACTAAACTTAGCCATTCCATAAGGGCTTCCACTTGAGATTTGAGGTGAGTTTATTCTTGTTTCTTTAATAAATTTAGGATTAGTAGCAAGTGCCAATATAGCCTCATCAGAAGTATTAACTGATTCAACAATTGAGGTTATAAATTTATCCATATTATTTTCATCCCAAGTATTCCTCCATGCAGGTATTTCCTTTTGGTCTTGGAATGTTTCTGAATCAGCCATAACTAAAACCATACCTGTATCCCACTTAGCAGGGTTTCCTTTAAAGTTTAATTTAGTTTCAGACCTTTGACCTTCGGGAATGAAACCATATAATTCTTCAAGAGTTGTGGATTTTTGGAATTCTTTTGTTGATTTATTTCCTGTTTCGCCATCATATTTAATTTCTATACCTTTCACCGTATGATATTTTCTTTTCTTTACAATACTTTGAATGAATAATAATGAGGAAGAAGTTATTTCATTTCTTTTAATTCGCTTCTCAACTTCTCGTTGTAATATCTCTCCATCCTCTTCATAATCCTCCCTTGCCATCTTTATCTTTTCAGATTCATCAATGTCAAATTTCAAAATATAATGAGGTCTATCTAAAACAGGTAATGCCTTATCTGCAATAGCCTCTTTTTGTCCGTCTTTATTGTAAAACATGGAGTTATTTACAGGGAGTTTCATAGCACCTTTGTAAGTGCCACCTCTCCAATACTCTAACCAATCACCATTATTATTTATTACAGATTGTATGTAATCTCTAACATTTTTTGGAGAATCCATACTAAGTGTCGTATAAAAATTAGCATCATTTTGTAGTCTATCAATTCTATTAACATCTTGATTCACATTGATAGATAAAATATCTAAAATTGTATTAATTACAATATCATTTTGTGCAATTGATAATGATACATTATTTAACATTTGAATATGATATTGATTGATATATTGTTTCCACTCAAAACCACTATCAATTATATCTGATAAACAAGGGTTTGAAAACAAAATATCTCTCTTTTCAGGATATTCTTGGAAAAGATATTTCCAACCAGCAACACTTAATGATGGGTTTTGTGTGAAATTATTGATTATAATATTTAATACCTCATCATAATCACCCTCATAAGTTTCAGAAATTAACGACCATTTCATACCATAACTTCCAATTGTAGCCGGTAGCATCAGCCTCATTTGTAGGCTTTGAGGTGTGTAAATATTTTTAGAAAACCCTCTTGCAACTTGATTCAAAATGTAAATGTATTCAGTATTTTCATTTAATAATTTATATCTATCACTCATTTTAGCAGGTAATTTAGAGAATATGGGTTTTCTAAGCCCTTTTTTATATAATCCCTTTAAAGCAGTTTGCATAATTAAATTTTCAAAGAATATAAATGCTTTAGGTTCTATAATCCAACTTGCAACTTCACCCCATCCAAGACCCCACACTAATTCTTGATTTTGTAAAATATACCTCATAGCGGCTGGAGGGACTACATCTCTTTCTTCCATTGAGCCATGTTGATTAATAAAATCATAAGTCAATAATTGCTCAATTGAATCTCTTGGTAATCTTTTAAGAGTTTCTGTAAATCTTTTTTCAGTAATATACATATCTCGTTCTGATAAATTTATATCCTTCCGATTGACGGTTTTAAACAAGAATTGTTTGAATGGTAGCCCATATGCTTTAACATCATAAGATTTAATAACCTTATCAGTAACGACACCACAATTAGTATAAAGCCAATTAAATACTGAAACACTCCTAACATTTTCCCATAAGGCACTTGAAGGATAAATCGGAGTTTTTATGTCCAATGTTTCTCTATTCGTTTGGTATGGTTGAACCATTTTGTTACAACCAGAATCTAAAGCATATTTAATAGCCTCAATAGTTTGTCTGTCAAAATTAGATTCAGATTCCAAGTAGGGTATGTGTTGCAACCCTAAATAACCATCTTTGATTGCTTTTTGCCCAATACCATAATCAGTTGCATTTTGTATGGGGATGCAAATTGACATTTCTATATCATTCATAAGTTGTATCAATTGTTGTCTAAAAGTTGATTGTATTACGGTTTGTCTTTTGTGAGTAGGGGAGTGTCCCTGAATCCAAAGCCTAAAGTGAGAATAATCTTTACCATGATGAACCCGGTATTCATTAAAAAGGTCGTCAGACCAAACATAATCTCTAAATGATTTTAATAATAGTAAATAATCCTTTTGTGTAAGGTTAGGTGAAAACAAGAGTCTTCTCATTGCAGAAATCCATTCTTGTATAGAAACTGATTGATTTATAGGTTCTATTCTTGTTCCTGTTTTTAAAAGTTTAATCTTATCAGTTGGCAACTTACCTTTTCCAATGTAAGTCCTCTCTCTAATATTATATCTTGCAATAAGCCTTTCAATATTTGCCTTTGACTTTTTAAAATACATACAATTATGAGGTCCTTTAATTATATTCTTAACAATTTTTTGTAAAATCGGAGTAGGTGCATTACAAACCATTCTTTTTGATTTTAAAGTATTATAGTCTGAATTATTTTCAAGTGCGCCTAATAAACTTAAATAATGAATTTCAATAATACTTCCAATTTTCTGATTTGTTCTAATACCGGCTCCATTATCTCCTACTTTAAAACCTTTATGATTTGAAAATAAAGTCAAATGGATATTTGTTGATGAATTAGGGTGAGTAAGTAAATCTCTAACCAATGAATCATTATTTTTATACGAGGTATAATCATCATATTTATCGTCATAAAAAGCAATATTTTCTGCAACTTCCACAAATATTCTTTCGGTTTCTGCGGTTGAAATTTTAGCCAACTCACTACCAATTAGCAATCTAAGAATTGTTTTTCTTTGTCTAATGTCATTTACGAATCTTAATTCTTCAATAAATCTTCTAATACTTCGGGGATAATTCCAAATAACAGGATTTTGTGCTAAGGCTCTAAGGATAGCCTCTCCACCCTCTTCTAAAAGAATACCTACTGTGTTATATGAAATCTTAACATCAGAAGCCATTCTCACAAACATAGCCTCTTCATCTTCTAATTCAATTGCTTGTTGCCCACCTCCTGTTTTCAAACCAATTGAATCATAAGTAATAACAGTCCTTCCTCCAGATTTATCTGAATATCCTTCATATTTATAGGGAGTTTTACAAACATCTCCCTCTCCTTGTCCGTATCTATAAAATCCATTTTCCTTTAAGAGCATACCTAATGCTTTAATCATGTTAAGACCCCAAGGGGCCTTTTTACCGGGAGAGCCGTCTGATTTAGTATAATATGTATCATATTCCACCCCAATATCAGGTCCGTCATCTTTACCGCCAACAATACCATTACCCCACCGCATTATAATTCTCCCATTTGCTTCATAATTATATAGAGGGTCAATATCAACACTTTTAATATTGCCATTTTCATCAGTTGCGTGTTTAACATCTTTAGGCTTATAAATCCAAATCATAGCATTACCATGTTTAATGTCTGACCAAGCACCTGCCCGATAACCACCATACATAGATTCGCAAGATGTATTATCCCAACACCTTCCGGTTGATTTAGTTAGAGCGTGAAGTGGTTGCTGACTAATTTGGACAATATATTTACCACCCTTTCCTTTTGGCCATCTTGAACCTGCCTTTGTTTTCCCCGATGGGGGTTTATAGGCTCTCAAAAGAGTTTTAGAGTTGTCGTCTTTTACTCTTGCGATAATTTCTGAAACTCCAATAGTTTTAGCAACTTCTCTTAATGAACCTTCGCTCATTAAGTCATCTAAATTAGCATCTGGCAAAGTTTCTAAAACTTCATTCAATCTAATAAAGTTTCCATCTTTAATCTCATCTTCAATATTAGCAAGAACAGGAATTGCTATGTTTCTAACATCTTGGAAACTTTTTCTTAGAGGGGCATAAGTAGCCATAACTTTACCAAGTATTGCCTTTTCATTAGGCACATTTGTTTTACCACTATCTAAAATTGTTTGTCTTAGGAATTTATCTAAAAGTTTCTTTGTTTCTTTAGCATCTATAACTCTTTCCATTTCCATCACAGTATAATGGACTTTATCTGTTCTATCAATACCAAATGGGAAACTATATTCCACTCCCTCCATCTTACCCGTTGAAGGGCTAACTCTTGTTTTAGCAGGTTTTCCTGTGGAGGGGTCATTGTTTTTCAAAAAATCATCATTATTTAATACTTCTGTAAATAATCCTAACATTTCAAGTCTTTTCATAATTACCTTTTCATCAGTAATATTAACTTCATAAAATCCTGCAATTTTCTCAAAAATGGTCCAACCAGCGTTACCAGATTTGTTTTTAATAAATCTATTTTTACAAGCACCAAACAAGTTTTCAGCAAGGTCTTCTCTTAATGGAACCGTTTCAGTATCTCTTGAATATCCGTGATTGTAAATATTTGAATGTTTATCGTGTTTAAAGTTTCTAAACTCTTTCTTGATTTGACCAGCCCACCACCGAGCCTTATCTTCTGCTGATGATTTGGCAGTTAATCCCGAAGATTTAGGAAATTGATAAGCCGGATTATCTGGATATAGGGTAGTATCTCTTTGAATTAACCTTTGAGTTATCTTCCCTTTAACAGCCATGTTTTTAATGTTCAATAACCGATATATAAAGATTATGCTAATTAAAGAGGAAGTTTTAACTAATCTCTTTCAATTATTAATTATCTCTTATGTTTGCAACTAAGTTTAAACCAAGTGTTAAATTAACTCCACCCTCTTCGGTTTGAATATAAGGAGCATTCTTTCTTAATTCATTTGCTCTTTTATTATATGCCTCAAGAATCCGTTTGTTAGTGTCGTTAGCCCTTGCAAATTCGGCTACTGCAAATGGTGTAAAGAAACCAATATTGAGCCTATTTAAAATACTATTAAGGAATCCGTCTTTATGAGCCAAATAATACGGAGGATATTGTTTAGATTCACCTTCTGCTTCTGCTTGATTTTTGGCTACTTCATAGTTGTTAATTTCATAACCTATCATTTTTATATGGTGTTCCATTTCTGCAATAAATTCTGGATTTCTAAATGCCCATGAATTTTCATTTTCTTTAGCCAATGTAGTCATCAAGTAGGGCATAGTTGTTGCTAAAAACCGCATGATTGATGACTCACTAATTGAAGGATAACCTAATTCTTTCAATTCATTTTTAGATTTTGCAAAGATAATAGATTTGAATAAGCCTGTTATTTCAAAATCATTCTTTCTTAGAGCCATCTCCATCCAAACCTTCGGGCTTTGATTTTTAGAAGTGTTGGTGTTAAATATATATTCAACACAAGCATCCCACAATGAAGGAGTCCAAAGGTAATTAGTTTCAGTTGATAACACATGGATTATAGTTTCTAATCCATAAGTAGTCAATTGTTTTGAAATCCCTACCTCATTCGGTTTTCCTTTAATGATGGTGGAGCCTTCTTCGGTCATTTCATTAATTTTATTTAGAATAGCCTTACCATCATTTCTTTCAATAAATGCCCGCATCAAGTCTTGAGATTTATGAATATGCCAATTATATCTCCAATCGGGGTATTCTGCTTGATTTGCTAATTTATCAAACTCGGAATCTTGAAGAACGAATAACATATCCACTTCCCATCGTGGCTCTCCTTCTTTGTTTTCTTTCTTTTTGTAAAATAATTCATGGATTTCATCTTCTTTGAAAGTTTTAGTCCTTGTAACACCCTCCACAGCGAATTTATCAAAGGTTGAAGGGCAATTAGACCATGTAGTTGCAGTAACTTGATACCCTCCTGCGGATTTTTCAATTGATTCAATATAATGGAATCTTGAACCTTGAACAAAAAATGGGACTTCATCGTGTTGTCCAGCATTATGCACATAGTCGTTTTCAGAATCATCTAATGCAATAATCCAAAATGCAGGAGATTCGGGCATGATAATATCATCTGCAATTCCTTCGGTGTAAATATTCTGTCTTTCAATAGTGTTGAAAACACCTTTCTTTTCATTTCCACCTCTCCAATACTGAATATATGGGAAGGATTCAATAAATCTTCTAACATCGGCTCTTTTATTTACACCCTTCCTATCACCTCTTAATAATAAAGATAAAGTATTTTGATTTTTATAAGCATCATTCTTTTGTTTAACCTTTGCAGAAGTAAGGCTTGTTTTTAATCTAAATTTATCTTCACCAATAGGGGCTTTAAGAATTGTTTCAGTTGCCTTAAACAATCTGTTGAAAACTCTTTTAGGCAATTTAGGATTTTGCAATACTTCAACAGGATAATTTGCAAACAATTCAGTAATTATTTCAATAGGAGTATCTTTATGTTTAGCAAGAATATTAAGATATTGATTTTCATTATAACATTTCATATAAACATATTCACTCATGTTAGAGTTTGGATTGTTTGGGAAGTAATCTATCATGAAAGAAGCAAACTCATCTTGTGGATTGCCAAATTCTAAATCATACATATCTGCAATAGCAAATATTTCTGCTAAAAAGAATTGTTGCAATTCATCAGAAATTTCAACCTTAAATAATTTATTTAGTAATGAATCATTCAAGTTTTTAAATGCGAAAGAGTAATCAGTTTGTGCATATAGGGCTTTAATTGATTTTGCCTTAGTAAAATTAGACATACTTCTGGGATTTTCTTTTGTTCCTGCATATAAGTTTCCTAAACACGCACTAAAAGTATAATGCAAATATTCATCAGCAATTTTTTGTGCTTCTTCCACATTCATTTCTGGAACAATTTTAGATAGAATTACATCTGAATGATTTAAGAAGAAAACAGGGTCATTCATCCTTTCCACATTAGATTTAAGATATTTCTTTGAGATAGGGTCTTTTTTTCCGACTTGAAGCAACCTTATTGTTGAGCCTCTTTTCTTGATTGGAAGGTCGCCATATCCTGCAAATAAATATTTAGTCCCTTTGCCACCATTACTTAATCTTGTTAATAAAGCAGGAGAAAGAGCGTATTCAAGAATATGTTCTTTAACAAATACATCTTTTCCATATTCTTTCATAATGGTATCAAAAATTGTTTTATTATAAAATGTATTGTATATCGGATTCTTTTTATCATATCCAATTTGCAAGAAATTAGGTTTCAAACAAGAATAGCCAAATGCTTGAATTGGAATTTGTAATTTATTCCTTGATTTCCACAAAGACATATAAACTTCTTCTGTTTGTGTCAAACTTAATAAGAATTCATACGGAGATTCATACTTATCATGATTTGTAGTCGTCATAAGAGAAGCCTTTGGTAAAATATCTTTTACTAATTCAAAAATTAATTTTGCAGAATTAGCAGATTGTTTTGGCTCCTTACACAATATTATATCATCATTAGGTAATCTAAAAGTAAATGGAATTCGTTTTAGTTTTAGTTGTCTTGAATAATTTGAGTTACTCATTAATCCTGCAAAAAGACCATCTTGCAAGTTAGTGGTGTCTGACCAAAAAGCATTATCTAAAAATGGTCGTTTAAAATCCTTAGTATCAATGGAATCGTAGCCCCAATCAGTTGCCTTGTTGAAGGGCGTGATATATAATGCAAGTGCAAAGTTAAACAAAGAAATTGATAATGAAGTTGTTTGTCTAATTGTTTTTTGCAATCCAGCCCTAATTCCCGCTTGAGCATTACTTTGTTTATTATAAGCCTCGGCCATTTCTGCATTTCTTCTCGTTTCCATAAAGCCTTCTCTAATTTTCTTAATAATATCACAATATTGTTTATTTGATAACTTAGGGGCGCACAACAAATGCATTAAAACAATCGTTTCATAAAGGTGTGCATAATAAAACTTTTGCATTTTAAGGGTAAATTTACTCATAGGTCTATCTGGAATTGGACTTTTCCCCACTAATGTTGCAAGTGGACAAAATTGTGGACTTTCAATCTGTTCTATGATAATTTTTCCATCGGCTTGTTTCTCATTAGTGGAAAAACCAGATACCATAGGAGAATTATATTTAACTTTGCTAAGTGTTTTTAAAACCTTATCAATGTTAGCAGTAGTTAATGAATTTAGAATCAAAGAAGAAGGCATATACCCTCCGGTATATAATTTGGTTCCTCCACTCACAATATTAGTGTATAATGCCCGCATTTGTTGTTGTCCAAAACCAAAATTAGTTATTTCAAAGGGGCTAATTTTAGTAAGTTGTTGCACCCTTTTGTTTCTTTTAACAACAAAACCTGCGGGAACAATATACCCTTGATGGTTCTTCTTAATCCAATTAATAATTTCGGGAGTGCAATTTGGATTAGCAAGAATAATTTTATCAATCGTGTTTGCTTGAAGATATGATTTTGTTAAATCTGGGAAGGTTTCATACATAGTTTGGGCAAGTAGCATTAAGGCTTCTGGGTGGGCATTTACATTCCCTGCAAGATTTATATGGATTTGTGTGTCTTTTGCACTAATTAGTCGGGCAATACATTGTTCTCCACCTTCAATTGCCCAAATACCATTGTTTAAAGAAAGAATTCTCCTAATCGCAATATCAATATTGGGTCTTGAAACTCTATTTAATGCACCATATTGAATTCCTTCTGCTTGTGCCGCCTCTAAGTCAAAATTGATAGCAACTCCTTCTTTCAATTTACCCTTACCAGCATATGTTAAATTGCTATTCCCCATATTACCTGCATCTGCTGAACCAGAATATTTATATGATACTTTCGTTTTTGAACAAGGTTCTTGAAAACCAAGTCTATCATAATCTGCTAAGTTATTAGCCCTTGCAATATCCATAAGGGCTAAAATAAGATTGTTAGTAACTCCTTTTAAATTTTGAATACTTCTCATACCATAAATAGAAGAATCTGGTCCAATACCTACTCCATTTTTAGATTGTCCCTCTCTCCAAGCCCACCTCATACTAAGCCGACCTAATAATTCCCCTTCTTGGGGGGGGTTTGATGGCTTATTTCTATTTTGACTATCTGGCCAACCTACGGGGGGTGTATGTCCAGATATGACCATCAAAGTAGGGTTGCCCATTTTAATATCATCATAAACTCCTTGATGCATATGCCCTCCAACTGTCCACGCTCTTTCACAACTTCCTTGCTCCCAATATCTTGTGGTTGATTTAGTGATATTAATTACGGGGTCATTGGATATAGCGAAATAATACTTACCACCTTCATCGGCGGGGTGCTTAGGACCTCCGGGCTTGATTTCGTGCAATCTTGCAACTGCCGCTTTGTCATGCCTAATCAACTTGACGGCTTTCTCTATTTCAATTTCATAAGGTTCATCATCAATTACAAATCCAAAATGCGTAAGTGGTAAATTTGCGCCAACTAAATAAAATTCAAAAGGTTCTGAAAGTATTTGAGGTCCCGATTTCATATATTTCTCAATATCGGGATATTTCTTTAATATTTCATTGACTAAATCATCACCTTCAACGGTTTCATAATCTTTAAGAAGTTGAATGTATCTTGGAACAAGTTTTTTTGGTATGTTTTTCATTTCAGATTTAATACTCTCATATCTTGGAGAAATGAATCCCATAGCAATACCTACAACCTTTTTAGGAGATATAGTCTTTTGTCTGGAAAATAAGATATAATGTAATGCTCTTTCAATAGCATCTTCGGCATCTCCTGTTTCTTGTTCAATTTTTATAAATGGAGGTGTAGTAGTAACCTTTTTGTCTGAATTCAAAATATCTAACATTTCATAATAAGTAGTCATTTGTTTTTGAACAGAAGATTCAGAAACAAGAGTAATTTTGTATTCTCCTATGAAATTTTTGAGAGCCTTGCCCCCTCCTGCAAAAGTAGTAGGGTCGTTTTCATCTTTATTAAGCAACCTTTGTTGTAGGACCGGCATTAAAGCATCTTTTTCTCTTTGACCTAAATTACCTTGCCATCGTGAACCCGCCATAGCGGGTAATGCATTAACCCTTGACACTATGGACTTTGACCACTCTTCAACAGTTTCAAAGTTATTTTCAGGCATATCGTATTCAACGACCTTTTCCCAAACAACTTTGACCATGTTTTAAACTTTACCTTTTGATATATAAAAGTATTTAATTTATTCGCTTAAAGATTGTTGGACCTCGCCCATCTTTCTTTACGATAAACGACTTATCAGACCTAAATTTAACAGCAATACTTTTTTTAGTGGGAATCTCTCGCCTTCCCAAATCCATCATTCTTGTAATAATCTGTTCAGCAGTAACTTCCTCTCCAATAGCAATAACCTTTTTCGCCGCTTCAAAATTAGTGGGTTTAGTTTTCATAATATCACACCTTTGGAGCAATCATGGCTCTAATTTTAGAATCATTTGCTAAATCCCAAGAGAAACAAACAACCTTATCTTGCGTTCCTTCAACTGAAATTAAACCCTTAGAAGTTGATACGGCCTTTGCAACTTCGGCTAATGCAAAAGTAGTATTTGATTTATAACCTTCGCCATTACCTATTGTTTTAACTGAATCTTCCCAAGGCACTTCAATAAGCCCCTCATCTGTTTCTGAAACCATAATTAAGTTATCTTCTTGAGTCATAATTTTAAAAGATAATGCCTTCCCACAAGCCTTAATGAAACTATTGAATGTTTTATTATCAATGATTGCCCGATATTTATAATGTAAATCTAAATTTGGAATCCTACTAATATGGTTTAAATCAATCAATTTAATAGACCTCTTTAAGCCATTAGAAATCAATTGTAAGTAATCAGAATCATCCTCATAATTCATAATCAAAAAATCTCCCTTCCTCATTGTTTTAGTAATATCTTTCAACCTGTTGATGACGATGCCTAATTCAATAGGTTTAGAACATTCATATTCCAGCAAGTCGTTAGACGATATTTTTATTTCAAGAACCTTATATTTATAAATATCTGATACCCTAATAAAAAAACCAGAATTATCAAATACAAATACTGCATCGTCGTTTGTATTTTCAACGGCCTTTACTACTTCTTTAATCAAATTACAATTTATGTTTAGATTTACTCCCATACTCTAAACAATGAATAACACCTATATAACCTTAATCATTCGGTGTAATCTGGGTGGTAAGGTGTATCATCTTCAAAGGTAATTTCAATATCTTCATTTTTAGGAGTGATGTCTGTTATAACTACACTATATACCTTATGTCCCTTTTTTACAGTAGCCTTAATACATTCTTTATTTTCAAACCTTTTTTCAAAAGATTTAGGATTCAAAAGACTTAAGATAAGTTTATTAAAATAATCTTTCTCATTTGAATTAAATGGTTTGAATGGTTGATATTCTTTAAAATATTTATAAGGGTCATATTTGTCCATATTTTATCAGACACAACACACTTATTTAATACTTTTCAGCATTCCTCTTCCAGACCAACTCCAAAAGAGATTCCAAATAATAAGATAAAAAATAAAATTATACAAGAATCAATCATTATCTTCCCTCTTATCAACTATTACTTCTCTTTCCGAAGTTTCACCCCATTCCGTGTCAATATATTTCTTAATTTTATCGCATTGAGTTTGCCACCTTTTACTCTCATCCGTTTTTTTAGCAGTTTCAAAATTATTAACGAAATCAGAAAGATTGTCAAAATGGTCATATAAAACCTTAGACCTATCAATAGTGATGCCCGGAATTAAACTCATTATATTGTGGTATGTATTTCTGGATGATTTTAAAACTACTGTTTTCCTCACCATTGTTTTGTAATCTCCACTTTCTAATCTCCTTTTTATAGATTCAACATAATCAACGGTATCATTTTTACTATCAGTATATACCACAGGTAATACTTCTGCACTCATCCTATTTAAAAATCTTTGAAGCATCCTAACTAATGCATATTTTCTTTGCCTCCATAATCTGCTATTTTGTAATCTCCCCTCTATCAATAAGATGCAATCATCATGCTTTTCAACCATGTTTGATATTTGATTTTCTAATCTCTTAGTTTGCCATGAAGTATATGCATCATTCCATGTCTTTCTTTCAATAACAATAGTTTTATTATCTCCTACTATGTGTATGTCGCCTTCTTTTAAAGGAAGCAATTCAGCATCCATTTTGTCTGCAAGTTTTTTACCCTCATAACTATCCACTATGACTCTCATACTTTAATTATATATGTCTTACTACTTAACATTTATATAGGTAAAAAGATACCGGGCAATTATGGTTAAAGAATTATCAGACCATTCCGATTCGGAACACTTCTCATATCATAGAGGCTGGCAAGAGATTGAAAATATGTTAGAAAAAGCAGAAGCAGTTATGAATCATCACTATTCTGAATTTTTGAATACTAAAAAGAATAAAAAGAAAAAACTTCATCATGCAAGAAACTACAAGGCCCTGCAAGGAGTAGTTAAGACTCTAAGATGGTGTCTTGGAGATAAAGATGTTGAACACCCTCTTGATTAAATCAACATAAGTGGAGTTGAAGGGATTTGAACCCTTAGCCTCTTGGTTGCAAACCAAGCGTTCTTCCAAATTAAACTACAACCCCGTTAATTAAGATTAGGAGTTGAAGGCTCCCAACCAGATAATGTTTCTGCTTCAAAGTTTTCTTCTTCTGTATCAAACCATGTAAAGCAAGAATATCCTGCATCATTTAGAATAGAAATTAAATCATTTCTAATATCACCAGAATAAGATTGAATAAGCCAATAAATATCAGAAGCACCCCACCCCTCTTTTGAAATATCAATACCTATGTTTTTCAAAGCACCAACGATTGCATGAGAGTTTTCAACAAAAGTCCCACCCAAATCATCGTCATTACTGTAATCCTTAGTATTATGAGGATATATTGAAATATTTCCAAAACCCATGAACAAAAGTCCAACATCTTCAACACTCCAACCATCAATAGTATTTTGATGGGGTTCAAGTGCTTTTGTTAAAACATCAGTTAGATTTGCAATTGTCATAATTATCAATTTAATTAACACCTATTTATAGTTTTACAATTAATAATAAGAAGGATACTCTAATAATCTTTAAGTATCAAATTGAAACATGAAGTATTATGAAGGACTACTCAAACATATTACCATTTGGAATTATTGGTGCATTAGCATTAATGGTGGCAAATGATAATAGAGTTTTCAATGCAGATAATAGATTCAAAGGAGTAAGTTTCAATTTAGGAGATGAGGATAATGAAACTATTGTAGGTCCTATTAGGTCAAGGCAAAGAGATGCCGATGAAATTGTTGAAATGATTGAGATGGTTATGAATAGGCTAATATATTATAAGAAGATGTATAAAGATGCCCAAAATCAAGGAAACAAAAAAGCACAATACCTTGCAATTAGAAATTATAAGGCACTTGAAGGGGCTAATCAAGCATTAAGATGGTCGCTTAGTGAAAAAGATGTAGGGCATCCACTTTATTGATTGAGTGTAAAAATGCCATCTTCATTCAAAACTAAGTGAGTAGCCTTAACAAGAGGAATCTTAAAAAACATCTCCCCACTTGGGCAATATTTGTTTTTGACTTCTGCCATTTTACAGTTTCTAACTACTTCATCAGTAAAAACTACTGCTCCTTGCATATCTTTACTAAAGATTACAAAACTTGTAGGCTTATCTAATTCAAGATATTTCTTCTTTCTTCCCGGCAAATTTATTTCATCATAGGGAAAATCACTCAATCCGTTTTTCCAAATCATTTTAACCTCAACTTCAACATTACAAGTATGTTCTCCGTTTTTATATCCTTTCCTATCAACCTTATATCTATTATCTCCATCTGTAAATTCTTCAACATCAAAATATTCCTTCATTCTATCTGCTGATTCTTTGGCTGATTCATCATGCTTAATGTATAGGTTTCTGCTAAATCGTTTAGTAATCATAACCTTGATTGTGAATTATGACCTATATAAGAGTTAATTATTATCAAAAGGTAATGTAATCAATTTTAACCACATCTTAATTTCTGCCCAAACTTCTTTAGTGAAGTAATCTAAAGGTATCTCATCCAATGTAGGGTATTTAGAAATTAGTTTTCTTGCCTTTGCCTCTCCAATACCTTTAACGCCGGGAATATTATCGCTTTTATCACCTACAAGACATTTAAAATAGAGATATTGGCTTGGAAGTATCTGTAATTCTTTTTCAATATATTCTGCATCTATAATTTTAGTAAAGTCATGAAGAATTAAGTCATCATTAACGCCTATAATTTGAAACAAGTCAGAATCCTTACTCATCAGCACTACCTTTTTATCTTGTAAAAGTAATTTATTAGCCTGTTCTATTAGGAGGTCGTCAGCCTCCTTATATTCCTCGTAAATAGATACAGAACAATCAAAAAGTGAATTAGGGTCAAACCCGCATTTCCTAATTCTCTTTCTAATGTCTATGCCTTTGTGTTCAAAAGCAAGTATATTACTTCTGTTCATTTTATATTGAGGGTATATTTCACCCCTTTTCCTCCGCCCATAGATTCCATCATAACACACCAATACACTTTCAACATCTCCAATTTCCTCCATCCTCATTTGGATATATCCTAAATCGTTTTTAAAAATCTTCTTTATTCGTAGGGTTCTTTCTTCGGCAGAAATCCTGCCCTCATTATATTCAGTCTGCCAATACCTCATATTTTTACCCTTTGAATACTTAGACCAATTCTTTTCCATCCTTCCCACAAAATATCCTGCGTCAATGATAAAGTGGGGCATATTTGAAAAGTTGTTACATACCTATCTAAAGGTTTGTTATAAATAGGTGTTAGTATTACTTTAAAACATGAATTGTCCCGAATGCGGTTGGTCTATGGATGAAATTGAAAATGGCATTCTAACTATACTCAATAAAGTAATTTATCATGTATATTGTAATGATTGCTCACTAACGGTTTCTGTAAATATGGATAAGGATAAATATTTACATAGAAGAGAAATTAAAGAACAATAAACGATTATCTCAACTATTTAAAATTATTGCTTTGTTAATCCTTTATATATTTTTTGAGGATATTCATTTTTAATAGCAAAATAACTTCCACCCAATAATACAATAGAGCCAATACCATATTTTAAAACAGTCATTACGGGATTTTCTTCCATATCAATTTGTGCTTGAGAAGGTCCTGTTTCTGTTTTAACCTTGCCCTTCTTCAATCGTTTCTTCCACAATTTATCAATATCTTTCATATAATTACCCTTTCCACCCCCTCCACCACCACTTCTTCTTGGTGTTGATGCAGGTTTAGAAGTCCCGGTTTGAGTTTCAGTTGGCTCGGATGGTTCAGAAGATTCAGATGGTTCAGAATCATCTGGAAACTCCCTACAAGCCCAATTATTTGTTAAACCCATATTAGTAGGGTAGTTAGAATAAGAAAATTTAGAACCAGCCTTTACTTTAGATTCACATTCAATCTTTTCTTGTTCATCAAAATTTGTAGTGCTTACAACTTTAGAATCTCCAACAGGATTCACAATTTTGTCTAAATCCTTACCTAATCTATCTTTAATTAAACCTAAACCACTTACATCATTCATTTTTTCTTTTATTTTGGCAATTGCATCAACATCTATTTCAGTTTGTTGAGGGTCTTGCTCAATAGGGTCTTTCTCATTTGAGTTTCCTTCATCTAATGGAGATGGAGTAAGGTTAATATTCTCTATCTTTGAGTTTCCAATTGATAAATCGTCATCCCTAAGTGATGAATCAATCTCCATATCAGCCATATCATCTAAAGAATTATCCTCTTCCAAATTTGCATCTTGCTCATCAACAACTTTTTCTTCTTGGTCTGGATTATTAGTATTTACTATATTTGCCATCTCAACTGCTCTATCCATCTCAAATCCATCTGCTGAAAAACTATTTTTTACAACAATTCCCTTGCCAGATATTTTGGCGGCTAAATTATTGTAAGTGAATGAATCCACTCCGAATAAAGACATACTTTTAATTTATACCGTTTGTTATATAAAGATTTAGGATTATATTAAGAAATAAATTACAGCCGCTACTGCCGCACCACCCGCAATTAGGAGTGTTTTGGAGTTTCCTTCATCTTCAACAGGTTCGCAAGAACCAGATATACAAGTTTCATCAGATTCACAATTATCATCAGTCGTGCAAGTTACAGGTATATCTGTCGTTCCACTTTCATCAACCGCAGATTTACAAGCCAATGCCCTTGCAATTACTTCTGATACTTTCCCACTCACACTAATAGTATTGCAAGATTTTGCATCCACATAAATATATGTTTTACCCTCTCCTAATTGAAGTGCGGCGGTGTTTTTATCTTTAGACCACCTAACTAACCCCCCTGTCGGTTTCCATGTTCCGACAGTCTTTTTAAATCCAATAATCACATAATCACTATCGGCACTTCTTCCACTTATACCCCCTGTGTTTTCAGTAGCCGGCTTATTCACTTGCTCTAAACACCCAGAATCCAGATAGTCCTTCCAATATGCCCATTTAGTCTTTCCTTGTTGGGCACTATACGCTATGATTTTTTCCTGTCCCGATTTATAGGTAATTCCTGCGGGGGGTGCTTTATATTCATAATTTACACCACCCGACATTCCTGTTCCAGATTCCGCATTAGCCCCTCCCGTAGTCCATTTAATTCCACTTGGCTCGGTAACTTTATTTCCATCTGCATCCTCCCATCCACCAGATATAAAACCTCCACCACCTCCATTTCTGAATTTCTGTTTAGCCCCATTTCTCCTACAAGTAGTTTTTTGAGAACCTGCCTTACCTCCAATTCCCGAACACCCCGCAGGAGTGCTTGCATCCTCAATCAAAAACTCGGCATCACATGGATTAGAAACCCTTTGTGCATTGAACACCTTTGTTTCTGATTTCTTAACCACAGGGATAAAGGAGTAGCCGTAATTGAAAACATCAAAACCAACAGTCATATGTTTTATTTAAACGGCTTGATATATAAAGTATTCTCAAAGATGCACCTTAAACGGAGATACTAATTGTCTTTTTATCTTCGCCTTCTCCGCCACCCATCATCTTTAATCCAAAATAACCTACGGCTAAAACACCAACTGCACCAAGAACCATAGGAAGATTACTCGTAATTGTTGAAAATATCCCCTCTTCCTCTTCTAAGTCATCATCCCCATCACCATCATTTTCTCCATTGTCAGAAGAATCACCTCCACCATTTGAACCTGCACTTCCGTTTGCACTTCCGTTTGCACTTCCGTTTGCACTTCC
>CERI01050228.1_pt1 | contig 21086 bp, 20 predicted proteins | sample 350261 | NCBI WGS metagenome assembly CERI01 (sample SAMEA2620979, study PRJEB7988) | marine metagenome | isolation source: saline water (ENVO:00002010), including
TTTATTTTATGTCAAATCACTTTGAAACTATAATAGCCATTATCAATAATATGTTTTTAACTAACAATTAATTCATATAATTTAATACACCACATATATTATTAATCACTGACTATTTAAGTTAAATTAACTTAATAAATTATTTGCCATTTTTGAAATGACCATTTATAAGATTAATCATAGTAATTTTTATTATGTTTGTTTATAAATAAAAATAATTAATATCTCATGCTTGAACATAAGGATCCATATCAATTTTACGCTACCACCATACTTTCTGTCAGAAAAAATGGCGAGGTTTCAATCGCTGGTGACGGCCAGGTATCACTTGGTCATAGCATTATGAAATCTAATGCCAAAAAAATTCGCAAGATTGGCAATGGCAAAATAATTGCTGGATTTGCTGGAGCAACAGCCGATGCCTTCACATTATTTGAAAGATTAGAGCAAAAATTAGAGCAATATCCTGACCAATTAATGAGATCTTGCGTTGAATTAGCCAAAGATTGGCGCATGGATAAATATCTTCGTCGCCTTGAAGCAATGATGATAGTTATTGACAAAGATATAACACTGATACTGACTGGTAATGGCGATGTCTTCGAGCCAGAAGATGGAATAGCAGCTATTGGCTCTGGTGGCAATTATGCATTATCAGCTGCTAAGGCCCTTATTGATATTAAAAATCTATCAGCCAAACAAATTGCAAAAAAAGCAATGAAAATTGCAGGTGATATTTGCATATATACTAATCATGATATTATTATTGAGTCACTTTAACTTAATTATAATTTAATAATGTCACTTATTAATATTACAAAATATATTGCTAAAATACTAGCTTGTGTTTTTTTTATTTTTTATTATATATCATTTTCTCATGCTACACTAACCCTTAAAATTGATAGCTCCAATGAAAATAATAAGAGCAATATATTATTTTTTGGATTTCAAAATCAAGACCCAGATTTAAATAAAAATATCAAATTAATTGCTAGCCAAATCGAGTCCAACCTACTTAGCACTAATCTATTTAACACTAGATTTAATCTCAATACCTTAGAAACAATTCTTGATGATAATACCATTGAGCAAAATATTACCCTTAGTAAAATTGATTACGACATCAACTCGCAATCAGTGCCTAACTTCTTAAAATACAAAAAACAAAATATTGGCGCTATAATAGTAGCTGAATTTTCATATGATGAAGTTGGAAATATTGAAACTAAAATCAGAGGATGGGACACGCTAGATCAAGAACAATTATTTGGTAGGCACTATATTGCATCCAAGGATAATATAAACAAAATTGCCAATTATATTACTAATGAAATATATACCAAATTAACAGGAGAAAAATTTGGCCATTTTAACTCTAAAATTGCCTATATAGCCGAATCTGGCTCATTTCTAAATCGCAAAAAAAAGCTTGCCATTATAAATTTTGACGGAACAAAAAGAGTCTTTTTGACTGATGGATCAGATCTTGTATTAACACCCGCCTTTTCAATTGATCGCAGCACTATTTACTACCTTAAATATTTTTTAGATAAACCTCAAATTTTTAAAACTGATCTTAAAACTGGCAAATCTATTAAAGCCACTGGATTTCGTGATAGCAACTTTGCATTATCCTTGCACCCTAAAGACAAAAATAAAATTCTTTTATCGGCCACAATTGACAAAAATACCGATATTTATGAATATGATATGAACACTAATGCCTCATTAAGAATTACCAATAATTCAGCAATTGACACTACTGCATCCTACTCTCCTGATGGCACTAAAATTGCCTTTACCTCTGATCGTGACGGCAAACAACAAATTTATGTTATTAATTATGATCAATATTCAATTAATAAAATAACCTCCAACAATGCCTCTTATTCCAAACCAAAATGGTCACCAGATGGCAAATATATTGCTTTTACCAAAATTAAAAATAACCAATTTTATGCTGGCATTATGTTGCCTGACGGCACTAATGAAAAAATATTAGCATCGGCCTATCTATTAGAAGGCGTTAAATGGTCACCCAATTCAAGATATATTATTTATTCCAAACAAAGAAGTGCTTATGGTTATAAATCTATTCCTAAAATATTTATTACTGACATTATCACTGGATTTGAATATCAAATCCCAACTCCAAAAAAAGAAGGTGCTACAGATCCTGATTGGGTGTTTTAACTACATTAGGCTATAATAATGATCAAAAGATTTAAAAGATGGTGAGCACGGTAGGGATCGAACCTACGACAACCTGATTAAAAGTCAGGTGCTCTACCGACTGAGCTACGTGCTCTAAAAACAACCCAAAATGGTAGAAATGAATCTAAAACAATAATTTTTTTCAATAAAAAAAGCAACTACTTTTTACCAAAAAGAAATATTCATCTATCAAAAATAGCAATAATCAGAAATATTTATAAAATAACCTTAAATATAAAATTATAACTCAACCTTTAAAATATAATTTATAATTTTAAAATCACACATTTTAATAAATATTTAAGATTTTAATATTATATTTATTAGCTCCAATATAGCTAATTTAAGCTAATGCAGCAGAAACATCAAGCCCTACTGCTGACGCTTGCTTAGCCCCTAAAGGAGAAATAACTACAGAAGGATTTTTTATCTTTTCTGCAAGATTATAAATGCTCAAATCCCCACCAATCTCTTTAGAATATTTGCCAATTTTATTAAATAATGACAATGACCCACATTTAATTTGAAAATCTACAAATCTTAAAAGAGCTTTGCTGTTAAACTGCACCTCTTTTCCTTCAATTTTAAATTTTTCATTTTCAAGTATAATTTTTTTATCATTTTGATAATTGCTGATAAGCAAGGGAAGATATTCTTTATTATCTTGACTATTTAGAAAAACTAAAAATTCATTTTTATCTATTTTAATTTCATCATCATTTTGAAGACCATATTGTTCACTATTGATTTTCAATATTAGAAAATCTATGCAATTTTCTTTAAAAGATTTTTTTACTTCATCAGTCCTATCGTTGCCACCACTATCCTTAAAGCTATATTCATCAATTTTGCCACTGCTTAAATCTTCATTAATAGCTTCTTTACTTTTTGTTTGTTGACATGACAATGAATAATTTTTTAAATCATGCCGTTTTCTAATTTTGTTAGCACTTCTTCCTTTAAAAACAAAATTACCTCCCTCTTCTTCTATAACAAATTCTCTTTCCAATCCAAAATGAGCCTTAGCATCTTTTATTTTACTATCTATATCCAACTCATCATTATCCTTTAGCGCAATTTTTTGGTCATTTTTTGTAAAAGTTCTAGCGCCTCCAAATTTAAAGGTGGCCTCTAAAGTATTTTTTGTATCTTGATCAAATTTAATTTTGCTATTACCGCTTGCATCTTTCAAAAAAGCAACCTTGTCAAATTTGCCTGCTCTAAGATCTTTAGTTAAATCAAATATATCAGTATCTTGACTTAAAGACAACTTATCACCTACACAAAAATTCAAGATATCACCAACTCCCCCTGATGCAACATCTATTATTTCATATTCTTGATCACTATTTCTTTTTATGACAATACCTAATCCAAGCCATTCTTTGGGGTTTAAGTAATCATCTTTTTCTTCATCAGAAGCACTGTCATTTGTTGCCTTTTTATAATTTTCAAGATCTTGCTCTTTTTTTTGTTTTAAAGTTTGTTGATATAAAGTTTCTTTATTTCTTGATTGGACTGCTGTTTCTGTGGATAAATAGATAGGTTCTAGGATTGAACTAGATCTCCGAGATTCACTACTCACAGAAGATGAACTAGGTAAAATATCTAAACATTCATCAGCTCCACCTAGTGATCGAGCAGATGCGCTATGTGGTAATATCCAATCTTGAATAAAATTACGATCTTCGCCAAGACTTCCAGGCAAAGACTTAGTTCTCCTAAGACGAGAATCCTCTACATCAGTGTTGTGCCATAGATCTGCAATACCCCATTCCCTACCCCTTGCTTTTCTTTTCTTTTTTAATTCTGTTACTTTTTGATAATTTTTAACCTCATGACGAAAAGTTATGGAATCTGTCCCTTCAGTTGAGAGTTTATCTTGACTACATTTATCAGAATCATTATCAGAATCAGCTTCAACTGCTAAATGTCTTAAACTTTTTTTTAATTTTTTTTCCCTATCTTTTCTTTCCTGCGATTCTTTTTCTTTATCTAGATCGCGAAATTGTTGTTCAATATCTTTATCTGAACTAGTTATACTAAGCATACTTTTATCTTCACCTGGACACATATCAAAATAAATAAATTAATATTTAATTATATTTTATTATATCATCTTTTAACACATTTGGCAATAGTTTTTTTAAATTGATTATTAATTAAGTTCATAAATAATTATTTTATGCTTTTAATTGGCTTTTATGCTATTTGATGTTTAACTTTAATATTTTTTTCGCCGCTTAATGTCGCAAGATTTATCTCTTATTAGAAATTTTTCAATTATTGCTCATATTGATCATGGCAAATCTACGCTTTCTGATCGTTTAATTCAAGAGTGTGGAGCCATTGAAGATAGAGAGATGCAAGATCAAATCCTTGATTCTATGGATATTGAAAAAGAAAGAGGCATCACTATTAAAGCACAAACTGTTCGACTTAATTATAAAGCCAGCGACAATAAAACTTATATGCTCAATTTAATGGATACCCCTGGTCATGTTGATTTTGCTTATGAGGTTAGTCGCTGTTTAGCAGCTTGTGAAGGCTCTATATTGGTAGTTGATTCTTCACAAGGGGTAGAGGCACAAACTTTGGCCAATGTTTATAGCGCCATTGATAATAATCACGAAATTATTCCTATTTTAAATAAAATTGATTTGCCAGCTTCCGATCCAGATCGCGTTAAAAACCAAATTGAAGATGTTATTGGCATTGATACTAGCGACGCTATTTCAGTTTCGGCCAAAACTGGTATAGGCATTAAAGAAACTCTTGAAGCAATAATTACCAAGCTACCGCCCCCTAAGGGCGATATCAATAAAAACTTCAAAGCATTATTAGTTGATAGCTGGTATGACCCATATTTAGGAGTTATAATTCTTGCCAGAATCATCGATGGTTCAATTAAAAGAGGTCAAAAAATTAAAATGCTTTCTAATAAAAATTCATATCAAGTTGACTCTGTTGGGTTTTTTACTCCAAAGAAATTTTCTTGCGACGAATTATCAGCTGGTCAAGTTGGTTTTATTAACGCCCAAATTAAAGAGGTGGCCGATTGCAAAATTGGTGATACCATTATTTTATCAAATGACGAAGAAAGCCAAGCCCTGCCTGGTTTTAAGCAAAATCAGCCGGTAGTATTTTGTGGCATTTTTCCTATTGATGCTTCTGATTTTGAAAAATTTCGCGATGCATTAGCCAAGCTTCATCTTAATGATTCAAGTTTTGAATTTGAGCCAGAAACATCTTCAGCTCTTGGCTATGGATTTCGTTGCGGCTTCTTAGGATTGCTACATCTTGAAATTGTTCAAGAAAGGCTTGAAAGAGAGTTTGGACTCGATTTAATAACTACTGCACCATCAGTAATTTACAAAATACATTTACGAAGCAAGGATATTATCGAAATTCACTCTCCTTCAGAAATGCCCGATCCTACTAAAATTGATTTTATGGAAGAGCCATGGATCATTGCAACCATCATGACTCCAGAAGAGCATCTTGGAGCAATATTAGAATTATGCACCCAAAAAAGAGGGGTGCAAAAAGAATTAAGCTTTATGGGTGAGCGCACAATGCTAGTTTATCGCCTGCCTCTGAATGAAATTGTCTATGATTTTTACGATCGCTTAAAATCATGTTCTAAAGGATATGCCAGCTTTGATTGGCAAATGGATAATTACGAAAGAAGCGAATTAACTAAAGTTAATATTTTAGTTAATTCAGAAATTGTTGATGCTTTATCTTTGATCGTCCATAAATCTCGCTCAGAAAGTAGAGGGCGAGCAATATGTCTCAAGCTGAAAGACCTTATCCCTAAGCAAATGTTTGCTATTGCTATTCAAGCTGCTATTGGTGGCAAAATAATTGCCAGAGAAACAGTATCTGCCATGAGAAAAGACGTTACAGCAAAATGCTATGGTGGCGACATATCGCGTAAAAGAAAATTACTCGATAAACAAAAAAAGGGTAAGAAAAAAATGCGCGAAATAGGCAATGTTGAAATACCTCAAAGCGCCTTTCTAGCGGCATTAAAATTAGATTAATTATAAAATAATGGAAGAATTATTAACAAAATTAAAATTCAATCAAGATAATCTTATCCCAGCAATTGCTCAGCAATATAATAGCAAGGAAGTCCTGATGATGGCCTGGATGAATAAAGAATCAATCATCAAAACATTTGAAACTAAAAAAGTACATTATTGGTCAAGATCGCGTCAAAAATTATGGCTCAAAGGCGAAAGTTCTGGCCATATTCAAAAATTAATAGAATTTTACTATGATTGCGATAATGATACCTTATTACTAATGGTCGACCAAATAGGAGCTGCATGTCACACCTATAGAAAAACTTGCTTTTTCAATATGTTTAAAGATAATAAAACCATTATAACTTGCAAACCAATTAAATAATGACTATTTATCTTCATCAAAATGATTTGAGTAGCGATATAGATTTTAGTAATTCAGCAGCAATCGCTATTGATAGCGAAACTATGGGCCTAAAAATTACACGTGATCGCCTATGTATGATCCAAATTAGTGCCGGAGATCAAGATGCTCATTTAATTCATTTTCCAAATAAAAATTACGAAGCGCCTAATCTTAAAAAACTTCTATCTAATAAAAATATCCAAAAAATATTCCACTTTGCACGCTTTGACATCGCTGTTATCAAGCATTACCTTAATATTAATCTAGAAAATATCTATTGCACTAAAATTGCTTCTAAATTATGTCGAACATATACTGATGCTCATGGACTTAAATCTCTTTTAGAAGAATTACTAAAAATTGAAATTTCTAAAAAACAACAAAGCTCTGACTGGGGCAATAGCTCTATTTCACAAAAACAAAGAGAATATGCAGCTAATGACGTATTATATCTTCATCAACTTAAAAGCAAGCTTGACGAAATGATCACTCGCGAAAATAGACAAGAAATATTGCAAAATTGCCTGGACTTCTTGCCAATTAGAGCTGAAATGGATTTGCTTGGATTTGCTAAATTAGATATATTTGCCCATTAAATCCGTTAAAATGTCTAGCAATATTGATTATACCAATAATTTTTATCTTACTAAAAGGCTTTTTAAAAGCTATGTTTTTAAATATCGCTTCAAATTTGCTTTATCAATAATATTAATGTTTGTAGTAGCTGGCACTACTGCTTCTCATGCTTATCTTGTAAAGCCAGCTTTGGATGAAGTTTTTGTCAATAAAAATACTAAAGTTCTAATAATAATTCCAGTTATCATTATGATAATTACTGTTATTAAAGCTTTGTCCACATATTTTCAGATGTTGATCATGAGTTATATAAGTATTTTTATTACAGCAGATCTTAGAAAAGAGCTATATAGTCATTTTATTTATTCAGATATTTCCGACTTAAATCGTACCTCTTCTGGCGAAATGATCTCAAAAATTATGATGGATATCTCCAGAATTACCGGAGGTATTTCAGTGGCTGTAAATGGCTTTTTTAAACAATTAGTTACTCTTTTAGCCCTTATTGGCGTTATGTTTTACCAAAGCCTTGAATTAGCCTTGATTGCCTTTATTGGCTTTCCTTTGGCCATTTATCCGGTTTATAAAATTGGCAAAAAACTCAGAAACCTATCTTTTGGCGACCAAAAAATGGCACAGAAATTCGTATCACAAATGGATGACAGCCTGCAATATGGCAAATTGGTCAAATCTTATAATTGTGAAGATTTCGAAGCTAGTAGAATGGCCAATATTATTGATGGGATCACTAAATTAAGCAAAAAAATATCTCGCTTATCACTAATTTCTTCTCCCTTTGTTGAAATGCTTGGGGGTATTGGTGTTGCTGCTGTAATATGGTATGGCGGCTTTCAGGTAATGAACGGTCAAACTACACCTGGTGCGTTTTTTTCATTTTTTACCGCTATGATGATGGCCTATAAACCACTAAAATCAGTTTCTGGTATGAATAGCGGCATTCAACTTGGTCTTGGTGCAACTCAAAGATATTTCGAAACATTAGATCAAAAGCCCAAAATTATTGACAAAAAAAATGCCAAAATTATCACAAATGTCAAAGGCGACATAAGTTTTAACAATGTTAAATTTAACTATATTGATGACAAAACAGCTCTTAATGGCGTTAATCTTGAAATAAAATCTGGCACTACAGTTGCCCTTGTTGGCCCTTCGGGCGGAGGCAAATCTACTATCATGAATATGATTTTACGTTTTTACGATCCAATATCTGGCAATATCACTCTTGATAATCACAATATTAAAGACTTATCCATTAAATCACTTAGAAAAGCAATGTCTGTTGTTAATCAAGAGGTAATGCTATTTGATGACAGCATCATAGAAAATATTCGCTATGGTAAAAGCGATGCCACTAAAGAACAGATTATTCAAGCTGCCCGCCTTGCTGAAGCCGATGAATTTATCGAGCAATTATGTGATAAATATGATACTCAAATTGGTCAAAATGGTGTCATGCTTTCAGGAGGACAAAGGCAAAGAATAGCTATTGCTCGTGCCATTCTTTATAATTCACCAATATTACTTCTTGACGAAGCCACATCAGCACTTGATCCAATTTCTGAAAATTTAATCAAAAATGCTTTAAATAAATTAATGAAAGGCAAAACCACCATAGTTATTGCTCATCGCTTATCAACTATAATGCATGCCGATAAAATATGCGTGGTTATTGACGGTAAAATTGTTGAACAAGGAACCCATAAAGAGCTACTTGCTCAGAATAATCAATATGCCAATCTTTATAATAAACAATTTGAACTAGCTAATAATGACTAATTCGAACAATTTAGTACAAGAATATTATAATATAGATTTTAAGCAATTTGACATAAATAATTTTACACCAATAAAGCAAAAATTACTGCAAGAAAATTACCAAAAAAATATTTTTGATATTAATAATAGAGCTAAAAATTATCTAAATAACAGCCTAGAAATTGCCCAAGAAATTTCTGATAAATATCAAAATTTAGTAATTTGTGGCATGGGTGGATCTTCGCTAGGTGCGAAGGCGCTATGTGGCACTAAATTTTTTGACCTAAATTACAAAAAGACTGATAAAAATATTTATTTCTTAGATAATATTCACCATCAAAATCTTCATGAATTTCTTCAAGATTTACCATTTGAAAATACCGCTTTCTTACTAATATCAAAATCTGGCAACACCATTGAAACAATATGTCAGGCCCTTACAATAATTGATTTTTACAAGGTCTTACTTGCAAAAAATAATGCTCAAAATCTTTATTTTATAACTCAAAAAAACCTAATCAAAAACTCTCTAGCCAAAATAGCAGATAATTTGAAGCGCCCCATAATTACTCATGAAAATGATATTGGTGGCAGATATTCCTGCTTTAGCGAAGTTGCCCTTATTGGCGCCAAATTCTATGGATTTGATATTGAAAAATATTTACTAGGTGGTCAAAAAATAATGTCTAATTTCATTAATAGCAATAATGACATCATAGAAAAAGGAGTATATTTCTTGCAAGAATCACAAAAAAAACAATTAAACATCCAAATTGCAATGCCCTATATTGCTAGGTTATATCATTTTAATTACTGGTATAATCAACTTTTATCCGAATCAATTGGCAAAAATAATCAAGGCATAACTTTATTAAAAGCAATGGGTAGCGTTGACCAACATAGCGTTTTACAGCTTTTCTTAGACGGGCCAAAAGATAAATTTTTTACTTTTTTAACAACCTCCAACATCAATAAAGGCAATAACCTAATAGTACCTAGTTACCTAAAAAACGATCTTAGTTACTTAGTAAATAATAAATTAGGAGATGTTATAAATGCCAATCAAGAGGCAACTATTAAAACAATTATTGATAAAAACTACCTAACAAGAAGATTTAACATTTATGAATTAAATGAATATAATATTGGTCAATTAATGATGCATTTTATGATTGAAACAATTTTTTATGCCTATATAATAAACACCAACCCATTTGACCAACCAGCAGTCGAAAAAGGTAAGATTGACGCTAAAAATATTTTAACAAAAATAAAAAACTATAAATGAAAGCAATAATATTAGCTGGAGGCAGTGGCACAAGATTATCACCCTTAACTAATGCAATTAGCAAGCAATTGCTCCCCATTTATGACAAGCCAATGATTTATTATCCCTTATCCAATATTATGAATCTTGGTATAAGAGAAATTATGATAATTAGCACCACAGAAGATACTCCAAAAATAAAAAAACTACTAGGTAATGGCAATAATATTGGTATTAATATTGAATATAAAATTCAACCATCTCCCGATGGCATTGCCCAAGCCTTTATTTTGGCAAAAGATTTTATCAAAAATGATTCTGTATGTTTAATTTTAGGAGATAATATATTTTATGGCAGTGAAATTAGTGGCAAAGTTATTGATGACAAATTCATTAAAGCTGTCAATGTTAAGGATGGAGCATATATTGTGGCATATAAAGTTAGCGACCCTAAAAGATATGGCGTTGTAGAGCTTGATAATAATGACAAAGCCCTATCAATTGAAGAAAAGCCACAAAAAATCCAAAATCAGACTTTGCTGTAACTGGCTGGTATTTTTATGATAATGATGTAATAAATATAGCACAAAATATCAAACCCTCATCTAGAGGCGAGCTTGAAATTACCGATGTTAATAATGAATATCTTAAAAGGAAAAAATTAACAATATTGCGCATGAATAGAGGCTTTGCCTGGCTTGATGCCGGAACTCATGATTCACTTTTTAAAGCTTCTCAATTTATTGAAGTTATTGAAAATAGACAAGGTATTAAAATTGGCTGCATAGAAGAAATTGCTTTTAATAAAAATTATATTAGCAAAATCGATTTGCAAAAATTAGCCGATAAATTTAAGGTTGGTAATAATTATGGCGATTACTTAAGAAAATTAATAAAATATGCAGATTGAAAATGTTTTTATAAAAGACCTCAAAATTATCAGACTCAATCTTCATGGCGATGATAGAGGATTTTTTGTTGAAAAATTCAAATATTCTCAATTTGCTAAACATAATTTGCCAACAAATTTTGTTCAAGATAACCACTCTAAATCTGCACCAAATGTTATTAGAGGTCTGCATTATCAATACAACCCTACTCAAGGCAAATTAGTGGGCTGCACTTATGGCAAAATATTTGATGTTGCTCTTGATATAAGAAAAGATTCCAGCACTTTTGGCAAATATTACGGCTTAATTCTTGATCAAGCAACTTTATTTTGGGTGCCGCCTGGCTTTGCTCATGGTTTTTGTGCAATTGGTGATCAGCCAGCAGATTTATATTATAAAATTACCAATGGTGAATATAGCTCAGATGGTGAAGGTGGAATTAAATGGGATGATAAAGATATCAATATCAATTGGCCTGTAACCAACCCCATAATTTCTGAAAGAGACCAAAATTTACCTAGCTTTAAAGAATATTGCAAAAATACTAAATTCTAATTAATTTATAATCACCAATCTAATTATTATTAAATATATATAACTCAATCTCTAGTAAAAACATGAATATTATTGATCAATTGATTTTTAATGCATTGATTTGCAATTTAAGCCAAAAGCCATTTTTAAGAGATTTAAAAAAATTAAATTTTAAGTTCAATTCAATTAAAGATAGACCTTACTTATGCTTAGTAAATAACCAATAAATATTAATACAATAATTATGAGTATTTTTCTAGTAACTGGAGGTGCCGGCTTTATTGGCAGCTCTTTTGTTAATCAACAAATTCAAAAAAATCACCAAATAATAGTTCTAGATAAGCTAACCTATGCTGGCAAAAAAGAAAATTTATCTTGGATTAAATCTAATAATTACCAATTAATTAGGGGCGATATTAACGATTTTAACTTAGTTAGTAAAATTTTTAGCGATTATAAAATCGACAAATTAATACATTTTGCCGCAGAAAGCCATGTTGACAACTCTATTAAAGACCCAGATGCTTTTATTAACACTAATATTAACGGCACTCATAATTTACTAAAAATCTCTTTACAAGAATTTAATAAAAATAATAATTTCCATTTTCATCACATATCTACTGATGAAGTATTTGGCGATTTAGAGCTTAATGGTGCTGAAAAATTTAGCGAAAATACCCCATATAATCCATCATCACCCTACTCCGCATCTAAAGCTGCATCTGATCATTTGGTTCGCGCTTATAATAAAACATATAACTTACCAATCACCATTAGTAATTGCAGCAATAATTATGGACCAAGGCAACATAGTGAAAAACTCATCCCAACCATTATCAAAAAGGCCATAAATAACGAGCCAATTCCAATTTATGGTGATGGCAAAAATGTAAGAGACTGGATCCATGTTGATGACCATAATAGGGCAGTTGATTTGATAATAAAAAAAGGTAAAATTGGTCAAACATATTTGATTGGTGGCAATTGCGAGCTTGATAATAATCAAGTAGTTAAAATAATATGCACAATATTAGATAAAGTTAAACCCAAAGCTGATAATAGCTCTTATCAAACTCAAATAAAATATGTCACAGACCGCAAAGGCCATGATAGAAGATATGCAATTAATGACTCTAAAATTGTTAAAGAGCTAAATTATCAACCAAAATTCAGTTTTGAGCAAGGAATTTTAGAATTAATTAAAGAATATATCTAATTTTAAATGTCAGAAATTACAAAAAAAACCATAATTATTTTTGGCAAAAATGGTCAAGTAGCCAGCGACTTAATTAACTTACTAAATTTGCAAACAAAATTTAAGTTTATCTATTACTCATCGCTTGACGCAGATTTTACTGATGTTGAAAATTTAGCTAATTTTTTATCCAAATTACCCAAATGTCATTATATCATTAATGCCTGTGCATATAATAAAGTTGATGACGCCCAAGATAATATAGCAATTACCGATAAAATTAACCATCTTGCAGTAGCAGAAATTGCCAATCACTGCGCAAAAAATAATATAATTTTTATACATTATTCAACAAATTATGTCTTTAATGGCAATAATAAAGTAGCAAATAAAGAAGATGATATCGAATTTATAAAACCCCTATCAATTTATGCCAAAAGCAAATATCAAGGAGAATTAGCGGTTATAAATGCAAAATGCCAATATTTAATTTTGCGAGTCGCAACAGTTTTTAACACAGCAAAGGAAGATAATTTTATTGCTAAAATTAAAAAACTAAGCCAAGAAAGATCAAGCCTTAATATTGTTTTTGATCAATTAACTAACCCAACAAATAGCATTGATATTGCTAAATCAACTATCAATATCATAGAGCAGTTAAGAGAAAATGACCCTAGACTTAACAAAATATATCATTTAGCCAGCAATAGAATTATCTCTTATTATGATTTTGTTAAAGAATTTCTACCAAATTCCAATAATAACATCATAATTAACCCTGTAGCAACAAGCGACTTTAAAGCTAAAGCCCCAAGGCCACTAAATGGCGGTCTTGATGTTTCTAAAATTAAAGAGTTTTTTAATATTGATTTTGATATTAACCTAAACTAACCAAATTAATTACTAATTTTATTTAGATGATTAATTAAATTGTCATGATCATAATAAATGGCAATATTATTACTATTTACCACCTCTTGACTAATTGAAGGTGAAATTTGACTCTTATTACTACTATAGATAATTGGTGTACAATTGGAATTTAGAGCGCATTCAACATCTGAAATAGTGTCTCCTATAAACCAAATCTCATCTTTTTTTAAGTCAATATCACTGCCGCTAATAGCTAATTCTACTGGATCCTTGCTTGGCTTATCATTATTGCTATCATGCGCACCAATTATTGAAAAAAACAAATCTTCAACATTCAGCTTTGCACATTCTTTACGCAATGTAACACCCACCTTATTACTAACCACAAATTGCAAAATACCTATTTGAGAAACATAATTAATTAATTTTTTTGAATTTGGCAAAAAATCAATATCAAGATGAATATCGTAATAATTTTGTTTATATAATTCTCCAGCCTCTTGCCATTTATCGCCAAAAAGCGCTGGGAATGACTCTCTCATTGACTTATGAACATTAGCCTTAACCTTTTCAAGGCCCCAAGGCTTTTTATTCATTGAAATTAGCGTCTTATCTAATGATTTTTGAATTAATGGCCAGCTATCTACCAATGTATTATCCCAATCATAAATTATAGCTTTGGGCTTTGTTAAATTTGCTATATTTTCTTTAAAAATTGTCATAATTAATTATTTATTAGGATTTGGATCGAAATAATTTTCAAATTTATTTTTAACACCATCAAACTTATCAGCCTCTGGTAATTTAGGCTTTTTCTTGGTAATAACTGGCCATTTCTTGGCATATTCTTGATTAATCTCAACCCATTTAATTAGCTTTTCGCTCTCTGGAAATATTGCTTCAGCAGGACATTCTGGAACACATACTCCACAATCAATACATTCTTCAGGATCAATAACAAGCATATTCTTGCCCTCATAAAAACAATCAACCGGACAAACCTCAACACAATCAGTATATTTACATTTCACACAATTATCAGTAACTACATATGTCATTTTAAGATAATTTTTTAATTTTTAAAATTTCAGTCTTAACTCTAATTAAGGCCAAAAACACAAATAATGAAAAATACACTCCAAACATCAATAATAAAGGAACAAGCATTGCTTCATGAATTGCTACACCCTGACTGCGCAAAATGCTAGCTGGCTGATGAAGTGAATTCCAATAATCAACTGAAAATTTAATTATTGGCACATTAATAAAGCCAATTATTGATAAAATTGCTGCTACTTTTTCACCTTTTTTACGATCATCAAATGAGTCTAGCAATATAATATAGCCCAAATATAAAAAAAACAATATTAAAACCGACGTCAATCTTGCATCAAACACCCACCAAGTACCCCATATTGGTTTACCCCATAAGCTTCCAGTAATTAAAGTAATTGCAGTAAATATTGCCCCTATCATAGCAATAGATTTTGCAATAATATAAAAAAAACGATTCCTAAAAATAAAGCCGCAAATATTAAAAATAGCCAATAAACAATAAATAAGTAGCGACATCCAGGCCCCTGGAACATGGATATACATTATTTTAACAGCATTGCCCTGCTGATAATCATCAGGAGAGCTAATAATAGCAGGAATTGCCAAAATAACAAAAATTAATAAAGAAATCGCAGAAAATGGCATGAAAAAACGATAATTTGCCTCAAAATTTTGAAATCTTAGTAAATATTTAATTATTTTCATAATTTTTACTTAAAAAATTCAATAAATCATCATTTGCAATTTCACATTCCACACCTTGATCAAGATTTTTAATCATTAATTTTTGTGACTTTGCCTCATTTTCGCCAATAATTATTGCAAATTGACAATTTTTTTGACCCAGTTTCTTCATTTGTCGCTTAAAATTGCCAGCAAAACTATAATCACATATGTAATTATGCTTTCTTAGAAAGTCTGCAATTTTAAAAGCTGCCAATTTTTCATTATCCGATATATAATTAACAGCAATTGGTCGCTTCTTAATTTGGCTAATTTGAGTCATCATCATCAGTCTTTCAACGCCAGCAGCAAAGCCAATTGCCGCAACATCATTACCAGACATTTTGGCAACTAAATTATCATATCTACCACCAGCCAATATTGTATTTTGCGCACCATCATGATCATTAACAAACTCAAATACTAAGCCACTATAATAATCAAGCCCCCTGACTAAATTTTGATCTAACTGATATTTAATATTAAATTCATCAAGCAAATCAGTGATTAATTGCAAATTATCTTTTGACTCTGGGCTGTAAAATTGCTTAATTTTAGGGGCATTTACAAATAGTGCTTGATCTTGCTGATTTTTTGAATCCAATATTCTAAGCGGGTTAGTTTCAAGTCTTGCAATAGAATCTTGAGACAAATCATTGCGATATTTAGTAAAATATTGCTGTAATTTTACAGCATATTTTTCTTTAGTTTTAGCACATCCCAAATGATTAATTTTTAAAATGGCTTGGTCGCTAATTGCTAATTTTGCTAAAATTTCTTGCGCCATTATAATCATTTCAACATCGCAATAATGGTTTTTGGCACCAAAAATCTCATAATTAATTTGATGAAACTGACGTTGACGCCCCTTTTGTGGCCTATCATAGCGAAATATTGGTCCAAATGAAAAGAATTTTTGTAATGCAATTTGATTTAACTGACCATTAGCAATATATGAGCGCACAATAGCAGCAGTAAATTCCGGTCGCAATGTAAGATAATTATCAGAGCGATCTTTAAATTTATAGACTTCTTTGGTTAAGATATCGCTATCCTGCCCTAAATTTCTTTCAAAAACCTCGCTAAATTCAAAAATTGGCGTTTGCAATTCACTAAAGCAGTAATTTTGCGCAATTTTTTTGGCAATATCAATAATATTGTTAAATTGCTCAATATCATCGCCAAACAAATCTTTAGTGCCGCGAACATTTTGAAATTTACCCTCAGCCATAATTAATAAAATTAAAATGGTGCTATCGAGTGGGATTGAACCACCGACCTCTTCATTACCAATGAAGTGCTCTACCACTGAGCTACGATAGCATATTTATTGAGCCCCTCTAGCCCAATAAGCTACTAATTATAAAAGCTCTCTAGATAAGCTGCAAGTAAAAATTATTTGCAAAAAAGAAAAAGGTAGCTACATTTAATTTTATATTATATAATTTTATAGCCCTATTAAACTATATTGATAAAAATATTAAGATTGATAATTTTTTTACCAATGATTTTGCCTTTAAATTAGAGGAGAAATTTCCAAATTTTAATGATGAAAAATGGTATTTTTATAATAACCCAATTGAGCATAAAAAAACCATGAATCACTGGGATATTTTTCCTAAAAATACCTACCAAGCTTTCTGTTATTTAAATAGCTAAAATTTCATTAATAAAATTCAGCAACTAACAAATATTAAGAACCTTATAGCCGATATAGGTCTTCATGGTGGCGGTTGGCATATTCATTCTAATAAGGGTAAATTGAATGTTCATCTTGATTACTCTATTCATCCAAAATTAAAACTAGAAAGAAGGTTAAATATAATTATTTATTTATGTAAAAATTTGCAAGAAGATTGGGGTGGACAATTGGGAATTTGGAGCCACGAACATCAAAATAACAACCCAAAAGAATGCATCCATAAAATATCTCCTATTTTTAATAGGGCAGTTATTTTTGATACTACCCAAAATAGCTGGCACGGACTACCAGAAGAAATAAAATGCCCTAATAATATTTATCGCAAATCACTAGCAATTTACTATTTATCTAAGCCCAGAGCCAACGCTTCAAACAGAAGTAAGGCATTATTTGCCCCATATAAAGATCAAGAAAATAATGAAGCAATTCTTGATCTAATAAAAAAAATCGCAAATATCAACCGCTAAAGATGTTTATGTTAAAAAATGATCAAAAACTAGATAATAAAAATCATTTAATCACCAAATAACCATAATAATCGTCACCTATCAGAGTGTCCACATCATAGAAAATTGCCTAAAAAATATTATTAAATAATGGCTATAAAATTATTACTGTTGATAATAATAAAATAAATTTTATCATAAAGTAATTTCAAAATAACAACAGCTATCGAAATGCGCAAGAAAGAAATAATACTATCAGCAGCAGTTGTGGCTCATAATGAGGAGTGCCATTTAGGTGAATGCTTAAAAACATTATCATTTGCTGATGAAATAGTAGTTGTTTTAGATAAATGCAATGATAGGTCAAAAGAAATAGCCTTAAAATATACTAAAAATATAATTGAAGGCTCGTGGAATATAGAAGGAGAAAGAAGAAATATTGCTTTAAATAATTGCCAAGGTAATTGGATATTAGAGCTAGATGCAGATGAAAGAATATCAAAAGATTTACAAAATGAAATATTAATTAATATTAAAGCTAATAGTAATTGTAATTTTGAAGCTAAAATTAATAATCATATTGGCAAAAGATCTATTAATAATGGATGGCTTAGATCTATCGCAGTTCAAAAAAGGCAATTCATTCATTACAATGGCAATAAGAAATATATTGAAGATCGAAGCTTGCACCCAATAGCCGATCTTATTGGAGAGGTGAAAATGCTAACATCACCAATAATTCATTATATGGATCATGATATATCTGATCTTCTTAGCCGCTTTAATCGCTACACCAGTTTAAGAGCAATAGATTTGGCCCACTCCAAACAAAAGATGAAAAAGAGAAAGTTACTAGCTCTATTTTTTAGCTTCCTAAGACGTTTTTTCAAATCACTTATTACCAATAAAGGCTATAAGGAAGGAGGCTTGGGGTTGTTGATTTCGCTCTTAAGTAGTAGCTACAACTTAGTTTCTTATTTAAAAGCCATTGAAATTAAAAATGACAATTAAATTATACATAATATACAAATATAAATAATATACAAATATAAATTTTTTTATAAACAAATGACCATAAAAGAATCAATTTTTTCAAATGTAGAAAATTACTGCAAACAAAATCATAATTTTCATTTTGATCCTAATAAGCCAATAGTAAGATTGCATGAGCCTACATTTGGCGCTGAAGAAATAAACGCTTTTATTGATCAAATGCTTACCACCCATGTTACTATGGGAAAAGAAGTTAGAAAATTTGAAGAGCAATATGCAGAAACTATGAACCATAAATATTCAGTTATGAATAATTCTGGATCTTCTGCAAATTTATTAGCAATATCTGCTTTAACAAATAAATTAACCAAAAACAACCTAAGCGAAGGAGATGAAGTTATTGTACCGTCATTATCTTGGTCAACAACCGTTTGGCCCCTGATTCAACACGGACTTACCCCTGTATTTGTTGATGCAGATCCGCAAACATTTAATCTAGATTTAAATAAATTGGAAGAAGCTATCACAAATAAAACAAAGGCTATTATGCTTGTTCATGTTTACGGTAATCCTTGCAATATGGATGACTTAATATCTCTAGCCAACAAATATAATTTGCAAATTATTGAAGATTCTTGTGAATCAATGGGCGCCTATTATAAAGATAAAGCGGTTGGCTCTTTTGGTAGGGTTGGAACATTTAGTTTTTATTTTTCTCATCACATAACAACTCTAGAAGGAGGAATTTGCGTTACTGACGATTTTGATCTAACAGAAACTATGCGAATTATGAGGGCTCATGGCTGGACTAGAGAAGCTGATAATCACGAAGACTATGTTAAAAAATACCCACATATTGATCCAAGATTTATTTTTGTTAATTTAGGCTACAATCTCAGACCCACAGAGTGCCAGGGTCGTATGGGACAAGTTCAATTACCAAAACTCACTAATTTTGTTAAGCAAAGAAGAGAAAACGTAGCCTATTATAGAAAAAAACTTAATAAATATTCCGATATTTTTAATTTCCAGCACGAGCAAAAAGATGGATATTCTAGTTGGTTTGGCTTTGCCATTATTCTAAAAGATAAGTGCCCTTTTAATGTTAAAGAAATTTCTACATATCTAAAAAACAAAAATATTGAAAATAGACCAATAATTGCTGGAAATATTGGTAATCACCCGGTAATGCAAAATTATCACCACATTATGGGAAAAAACCAAGATGTTTCAAATAATATTATGAAAAATGGTTTTGCCTTGGGTTGTCATCAACATATAAACGAACAGGCAATTGATTATATCGTAGAAAATATCGAAGAATTTATTAATAACAAATAATAGCAATGAAACAAAAAGTTTTAATATGTGGCGCTACCGGTTTTATTGGCAGAAATATAACTAATTTTTTTGCCAGCCAAAGTAGTGAATATGAAGTTCATGCAGTCAGATTTAATCGACCAGAATATAAAATTGACAATGTTATTTGGCACCAAGCTGATTTAAGAAATCCAGATTCAATAGAAAAACTTGTTGAAGGCAAAGATATAATAATCCAAGCAGCAGCAACTACTAGCGGAGCAAAAGACATTGTTACAAAACCATATATTCATGTAACAGATAATGCTGTAATGAATTCCTATTTATTTAGATCAGCATTTCATCATAAAGTAAAGCATGTTATTTTCTTTAGCTGCACAGTAATGTATCAATCAAGTGAAAAACTTCTTAAAGAGAGTGATTTTGATGCTAATAATGAGTTACATCCAAGATATTTTGGCGTAGGCAACACTAAGCTATACATTGAGAAAATGTGCGATTTCTTTTCTCGCATTGGAGACACTAAATTTACCGCAATAAGACATTCAAATATTTATGGACCATATGACAAATTCGATCTTGAGAGAAGTCACTTTTTTGGCGCAACTGTTACAAAGGTCATGACCGCAAAAGATAAAATATCTGTATGGGGCACCGGAGAAGAAGAAAGAGACATCCTTCATATTGATGATTTAAATAATTTTGTTAAATTAGTAGTTGAAAACCAACAAAAAAAATATCAGCTATATAATTGTGGCCTAGGCAAAGCCTTGCCTGTAATTGAAATAATCAAAAAAATTATTGCAGCTAGCGGTAAAAATCTGCAAATTGAGCATGATTTATCAAAACCAACTATTAAAACCAGCCTAGGTCTGGATTGCTCTTTGGCAAAAGAAGAATTGGGCTGGACGCCACAAATATCTATAGATGAAGGCATAAATCAAACTATTAAATGGTGGGATAAAAATATTAACAAAAAAACTCTAACTTTAAAATAAGTATAAATGACATTCTATAAAAATAAAAAAATATTAGTTACTGGTGGGACTGGATTGATTGGCAGGCCTTTGGTTGATAT
>CERI01107199.1_pt1 | contig 21084 bp, 25 predicted proteins | sample 350261 | NCBI WGS metagenome assembly CERI01 (sample SAMEA2620979, study PRJEB7988) | marine metagenome | isolation source: saline water (ENVO:00002010), including
TCCAGAACCAGAACCATCTCCAGAACCATCTCCAGAACCATCTCCTGTTGATTTTTTCTCTTTAAGAGTAAAAAAAGAAATAAAACTTAAAACTCGGAGTAATTCCATATCAGCAGTTAAAATATCATCATCACTATTTTCGTTGAGTTCTGTTCTATTTACATTTTTCTGAATAATTTTTTTGAATGCATCTGGATTAAATTTATCAAATATATTCTTACCTTTAAGATCATCATCGATTCTTAAATCATGCATTGATAAAACCTTGTAGAGATATTCAGAAATATAGGCGGTTTCATTAAATAAAATACTATAATTACTAAATTTTTGTTTGAATTCCACTTCATTAATAATATGATGTAATCGAGTGAAAGCAGCTTTTCTTAATTTTGATAATGAGTTAAGATTATCGTTTACGTTTTTATCTTTTTGATACGAATATTTTTTGAATAACTTATATTTGGTTTTATTTACCGAACTCATTAATATAAAGAAATATAATATTATGACATATTTAAAAGTTTTGTTTTTAAATATTGTAAATTATCAAGACGATCTTTAATTAAATGGTCTTCATCTCTCGTAGATTTATAATATCTATAAACATTCACTGGTCTATAATACCATATTGAATGGTTAATCTGATCTAAATTTTGTAAAATTTTAGTGACCTCGTCAATTTTTTTGATTATATCGGAGGATGTCTTTGGTATTTTTCGTATTTCTTGGATATACCCTTCTATAATATGGCAATTTAAAATAATATTTTTAAAAACCATACCATTGATAATATGAAAAATTTCACTGTAAACCAATTTTTTATACAAAATAAATTTTCTTTTAAGAATTTGCTTGTGACTTTTAAGTTCTTCCATGCTCTGACTAATAAATAAAAGATTCCTCATTCCTTGATAATTCAAAAATTGAGAAATATTTACTACCATATCTGAATGAAGCGTATTTAAGTTCATTATAACCTATTAATTTCTTTATATTTTTTCAATCAAAAATCATTTTTTTTGTTTGAGTTTGAGTATAAAATGAATTTTTATAGGATATATATAAATTGGGATGAATTTATATAAGAAAGATTATATTTATAAAGGGATACCTTTCACAGAAAAATATCGCCCAATTGAGGCGAAAGAAGTTTGTGGATGTGATAAAAACTATGATCAACTATGTGAAGCAATGGAGAAACCCAAATGTTTGTTAATTCATGGACCCCCTGGAACTGGAAAGACATCTAGTATTCGTACTCTTATCAAGGAGAAATCCAATGAAAACATATTTTTCTTTGATATGAGTTTGAAGGCAAGTGAGATAAATAAGAATATATCTAGAATACTTTTAAATTTTATTCAAAAACAGACAATTTCTAAACATAAGATTATCATTGTTGATGAAGTTGACTGCATGCGAGTGACAGATCAAAGAATCTTTAAAATGATTTTAACTCCAAATACGAGTAGCAATCGTTATATGGTAAGTGTGATATTTATCTGTAATAATATTGAGCGTGTTTCTGACTTCATAGTGAGGAAGTGTGAGGTATTGAAATTTGATACTTTAAATTTCTCTACTGTATCATCATACTTAATTAATATTTGTGAAAAGGAGAATATACCGTATGATATTCGTATATTAGAAAGAATTTTTGGGGAATGTGATTTTGATTTGAGGAAGACTATTACGTTAATTCAATATATTTATATGATGAGTGAAAAAATAGATAATTCAAGTTTTGAGGAAATTGTGTTGAAAAACAGAATGGATAGTCGATACATTGAAGATATTTTCAAAATGGAGATAATAAGTGGAGTTAATAAGATATATTATGAAGGAATATCAATAAACAATTTGATAAGTGAATTATATGATTATCATATTAAAAATAATGTCATGAATGAGAAATATTTGAATACTTTAGCATTTGTATCTTCAAAAGTGAAAAAAACAAATGATATTTGGTATTTGATTTACTATCTTTTATTTAATTCCCCTCTTAACAATTCTCTTTCCGTTTCAAAAAAGAATTTAACTCTTGCATAAGATCTTTCATTCCAGGTTTTTGTTTCATACATTTGTTGATAGATATTTGATTTTTGTTTTCATGTGCATTGTCATTTTCAAGTTTTTCTACAGTTTTGGTTTCATTGAAATCTTGAATAGTCTGATTTTCAGGTGTATTAACAACTACATTATAGCAAGGGTTTCTTTCATTTTTACTTTCTAATGTGCCTTTTTTTTGTTTCAGAACAAAATTTTGTAGTTTAGTGAATAATTCATTTTTCCATTGTTGTTTTAAAGCATTTTTTTCAAAATCTGGAAGACATATAAACAAAGCTCTTAATTCTGTGAGATCGAGATTATTGAATGCGTATTTGAATTGTAGATCGGCAAGATGAATTTTTTCAATGTCTTTCTTAGATTTGTGAATGAGTAATAATGATTTATTTTTGAGAATACGATTAGAAAGAGCAAAAGTTGAACCATAATTCGTTAAGGATTTTAATGAATATACAGATAGTTTAGGGACAATTTTCTTCTGTAAAATCAAGGCTTTCATATTTGCTTTTTTTTCTGTTTCTATCCATTTTTCCTTATCTTTTTTTAATTCTTTTTTATAATCTGGATGATTGGTAACAAATTTATCCCATTTTATAAACTCTAATTCGTTCTCATAAGTAGAATTCTTAGTGAAATTCAAAAAAGCCTTTTGTAAGTTTTGCTTTGCAACTTTAAAATGAACGATTTCATCTAATGGAACTATCCCAGAGTTTATAAGTTGTTCTTTTAAAATAGATATTTGATCATTTAACAATTTTTCCTGTGAAACGGTTAAATCTTCAACAACCTCTACAATATTTAAATTATCTACTTTATTAGAACAATCGTGAATCTCTTCTTCATCTTTATACGGAAAGTCTTGAAAATCTTCCTTTTTCACTTTTTGGATTGTTTCAATATACAGGTTGTTGCTTTTTGAATTGGGTGAGTTTATATAAACTGAATCTTTGAATACATTTTTTTTCTTTTTTTTTTTATTAAAGTCTTCCAGTATTCTTCCCTTTTGAAAATCTAAAGTGTAGAAGTCTTGTTTTCGTTTTGATAAAAAGACAGCACATGAAACTTTATCATTATTATTCATTTATAAATATTGAGGATAATTGACTAACTGATAATTTAAAATTAATTGACATTAAATTTGACATTAAAATCCACAATAAGAACACAAACCTAACAAAAATGTAAAATGATAAAATTTTCAAAGAAAAATAGAAACTTTCTTCAAAAAAAATAAAAATGAATATAAGGCTTGAAGAATAGAGTAAGTTATTAAGAATGGCTCATTTTGAATATTACAATAGCATGCGAACTGTAACTGAAACAGTACGAGATTCACACATTAGTCTTATTAAGAGTGTATGTTCCGAACTTGGAGCCCCTGAGCGTTCTGATGAGATGATTAAAAAATATGTTGATGACAGTATCCGTATTAAGAAGTTCCATGATAAAAATCATCCAAAAAAGCCTAAATCTGGTTATATGATTTATGGTGTTGAGAATCGTGAGCGAGTGAAGAAATCTCTTCCTGAGAATACCGCCTTTTCTGATGTTGTCCGCAAAATTGCGGAGGAATGGAACAAGTTGAGCGAGGCTGATAAGAAGGCGTATAATGTAAAGGCGGACGAGGATAAGGTTCGCTACGCACGTGAACTTGAAGATTACAAATCAGAGATTTACAAGTTCTATGTAAGTCCTTCTGTTTGAAACCAAACAAATCCTAAAATTAAAAACCAAAATCTGAATTCAAAATCTTAAAATTTATAGATAATAGAATTACGAACATATTTTTCTATTTGTGATTGTGTGAAATCATCATTCGTTTCAATGAAATCTCTTATGATGTAGTCATTTTCTAATTGTATTGTGTGTGTTTCTGTGATTAAATGATAACCGATGTCAAATTCAAAATTCGGGTCATGTTTTATTTGTGATTGATTGTATATTTTTTTCCAAAGTGTATCTGTTTTCTTTTTGCAAATGACTTTTGATGCGAGGAAAGAATTTTCGGTGTCGGTTAGTTTAAACCAATATTGTTTATTTCCGATACATTTATAAATGCCAAATACAATACCATTGGAAGTGATATCGTGAATTTTGATATCTTTTATTTTTTTGTAAGTATTATCTTCCATTAAAACTTTTGTTTCTGGTGAAAGACAGTTTGCGATTTCACCAATTTCATATAGTTCCTTCAGATAATGGAGTTTTTCCGTAGGATTTAGATAATTCATGACAAATTCACTTATTTTCATTTGTGTTCCGGGATGATTTGTTTCTTCATAATCTTTGAAATAATAGTTTGGTGAAACTAATAAGTTATTTGTAGTTACTAATGAAATAAGTGTATCGGTATATTTATATGGAATTGTTTTTTTATTAGACTTAGCGTATTCCTCTATTGATTTCCAACTCTTGTTAGTATAAATAAGGTGGTCCCCGGTGACAAACATTGAAGTTTTATTATCCTCTGTCAAATCAAAAACTTTTATATTCGGCTCATGAGATTTAAGTTCTACTATGCCAAGTACTTGATTTTCTCGTAAATAATCTAAAAACGAGCCTAATTTGATATCTTTTATTTTTTTAATACCTTGTTGTGTTAAGAATAACGATGTTTCACTAAAACAGCAATATGCTTTCTGTTCAGCTGCTTTCGCAGTTACATTAATATCTATCAGTATTGCCAATATAATAGCACTTAAAATAGCAGCTGGTGGGAAAGCAAAAGCAATACCAATTGCAGCGATTATAATTGCTAAACTATTCATAACAGAAAGCATTTTGTATAAGGATGCTATTTGAATAAGTACAATATTAATTTGAGTAATTAATTGGAAGTAAATAGTCCATATTATAGCACCAATTTTGAGAAAGAAATTTTGAATTTTTTTGAGAATATAAAAGTTTATATTTTTGAGACGTTCAAAGGCTTTATAAAAAACAGAAACTTCAGCATCTGTTTTTTTCTGGACGTTTTGAATTTTTCCTTCTGATTCACTAATTTTTTCGGCTAATAATTCTTGGTCTTTTTGTGTATCTTCTATTTTCGTAGTTAATTTATTGAAAGTGATTTCTTCCATTATAGGTTGATGGTCTTTCTTAAAACAATATGTTTCATTTTCTTGTGCGTTGATTTCAGGTTTAATAAAAGAAGTAAGAGGAATTACAAAATTATTACAGCGATGTTTTTCCCAATTTTTAGATAAAATTCTTTTAATGAAAATGACAATAATTGCTAAAACTAAAAATATCGTTATGCATGAGTAGCCCATTATTTGAACTAACCCATATGGTAATCTATCTGGTTTATCCATAATTAATAAAAATATAATTATTGATAAAAAATTATACGAATGCCGATTATACAACTAGTGAGTCATAAATGTTTTTGAATATTTTATGAGGAATTTTCTTTGAATGAATTACGGACCATTTCTGAATAAATTCGGAAAGTTCGTTATCATCTTTGTCTGATTCGATATATTTAAAGAATATATCATTTTCATGTTCTTTTTGATTTTGAAAGATACGGTAAGTAGGACGAAGATGTAATGTTATAAGTTTTGACTGGATTAATTGGGAAATATTATGAATAGTGGTTGACAAAATGATAATTTTCACATTGTCGTTATGAATACATTCCTCAAGATTATTTATAAAGGTCTCGGAAAATATTTCTGAAAACTGATAGATGATTATAAGTTTAGGAAGATTAAAGTTTGTTGTAAGTGTTTTGATGGAACTAAAAGATAGGATGTTATTAATAACATTGAGTTCACTTTGAATATTAAGCATATTTACTTCTAAAATATATTCCCGACAATCGTTGTATACATCTGTCAAATTTCTAATAAACTCAGTGAGTAATATTTCATCCGGACAAATTAATTGTAGATTCTCTAATTGGCTTGTTTCAATGAGTGATTTAAGAGATTTTTCTAGAAATAGGTTAATATCGTCATTCATTACTTTAGAGTTTCCTTCCCCAATTTCACTTTTCATACAATCAAATATCAACTTATTTTTATATTTATCTTTAAAAATCCCTAAAATCCCTAAAATCCCTAAACTAAAAACCCCAAAATTCTGAAATAGATATTAAAGGTAAAATGGTAAGATTAAAACAAGCAATATGACAGAAAACAAGCAACATATTTCAATTGTAGTTACCGGACATGTAGATTCTGGAAAATCAACTACTACCGGACATCTACTTTTCAAACTTGGTGGTATTAATTCTCGTGAAATGGTAAAACTTCAGGAAAAGGCCGATCAGATGGGTAAAAGTTCATTTGCTTTTGCTTATTATATGGATAGTCAGAAGGAAGAGCGTGAGCGTGGTGTAACTATTCAATGTAATACTAAGGAGTTTTTTACGGATAGTTATCATTATACCATTGTTGATGCACCAGGACACAGAGATTATGTAAATAACATGATTTCTGGTGCAGGTCAGGCTGATGCGGCTTTGATGCTTGTGCCTGCGGAGAAGGGTGGTTTTGAAGCTGCAATTGCGAAGGGCAATCGTACAACTGGTGAAGTTGAAGGGCAAACTCGTCAGCATGCTCGTCTCCTGGCACTTTTGGGTATTGAACAGGTAATTGTCGGTATTAATAAGATGGATTCTTGCGATTGGTCCAAGGATAGGTTTGAAGAGATCAAGAAGGAAATGACGCTCATGCTTCAGCAATCTGGAATGAAACCAAAGAAAATTCCTTTCATTCCTTATTCGGGATATCTTGGTGAGAATCTTATTGAGAAGACAGACAAGATGCCATGGTATGAAGGATGGAGTGCGAACCTGAATCCCACTACTCAAATTAAAGGGGACACTATTCTGGATGCTTTGGAGAAATTTGTAAAGCCTCCTAAACGTAATGAGACAGGTCCTTTGCGTATTCCTGTAAGTGGTGTATATAACATTAAAGGCGTGGGAGCAATTATTGCTGGAAGAATCGAGCAGGGAATTGTGAACGAAGGTGACTCAATTGCTTTTACCCCTTGTAATATTTCTGGATGTAAAATGTTTTCAATGGAAATGCATCACAAAAAATATGCAAAGTGCTACCCTGGTGATAACATTGGAATGTCTATTAAAGGTCTCTCCAAGGATTTGATGCCTAAGGCGGGTGATGTGATTTACAATCCTAAGGAAGGAGAGTGTCCGCCAGTGAAGTCTTTTGTAGCAATGATAAACGTCCAGGATCACCCTGGACAGTTGAAAGAGGGTTTCTGTCCTATCGTTCATGTAAGAACAACAAAGATTTCTTGTAAAATGACAAAAATAAATTGGAAAATGTCAAAGAAAACAGGTGACACAAAGCAGGAAAGTCCTTCGTTTATTGAGAAAGGGGAAACCGCAGAAGTTGTATTTGAGCCTATGAAACCCATGTTTCTTGAAAAGTTTAGTGATACTCCGGGTATGGGGCGTATTGCAGTAATGAATTCTAATAGTCTTGTTATGCTTGGAAAAGTCATGGATGTTACTCACTTATAAGTCTATTATTTTGAATTACAAAAAATAAAAAACTTCAAAACATAAAAGCATAAAACTTAAAAACTATTTGAATTTCTTTTTTAATTTTTTACTTTTCTTTTTAGCTTTTTTGGAAACCTTTTTCACTCCTTTTTTGATCGCTTTACCGACATTTTTTAATTTTGGAGGATTTGCGACAACATTAATACCTTTTTCTATTAATGCTTGTGATTTCAATACTTTTGGATCTCGTATGATGGCTTCTAATCCTTTGAGTAGAGACCACGCAAAATAAAGTAATGTGATATAAAGTGCCAAGATCTTTTGAAAAATTGATTGAATCTTCATCATGAGATATTGCATCGATGAACCAATATTTTTGAATTTATCTAATACATTTTGAATAGATTTCATAAAATTTTCTTTGAAAGAATTTAGTACACTTCTCATACTTGAAATAGATTTTGTCATTTCTTTTGAGTTTTGTTTCTGGACGTTAATTACATCATCGTAAGGATCTAATACTTCACCAGACGACTCTTCTACTTTTTTACGGAAACATTCTTTTCTTGTCTTGTTTGCGTCTTTACCAAATACACCGGCGAAAGTCGTAATAATAGAATTACATTTATAATAAGACCAGTCACGGATTATAATTTTTCGAACACTGAAAAATACTATTAAAAAAGTCAATAATACTACGAGAAGACTATATCCTAAAATTCTCATTCTTCCTATAAACCAACTTGGAATATAAACATAGTATGGTTCTTCCATTATTTTATAACATTTATTTTTTATACAAATAAAAGATTTCTCCTTTTATTCAAATTCAATTTAATTACAACACTCTATGGTGGTCTGTGGACTATACATAGGAGTAAGAACGTCATCATTTAAAATTCTCTTGTCCTCTTTACCTATGGATTTAATTCCGAATGCTACACCAAGATAAAAATACCAAAAATAAAGAGCAAAAAGTATAATAAGTGAGAATCCACTTATAGTTCTTAACATAATTTATGATTTATAATTAATTTTCAAAAAACAAATTTTTTAAAACAAATTTTTCAAAGCTTTATGTAAATTGAAAACAAAGACCAAGCCAATAATTTTGATTTTACGACATAAAGTTAAATCAGTATCTTTCCAATTTACATTATTTTGTTTAGAATTTTGTTTAGAATTTCGTCCATTATCCGAAATATCAAGTCGTTCTTGTTTTTTAATCCATTCCCATTTTTCCTTTGACATGGTTTCCGGTTCATATCCCCGTTCTTTTATATGATTCTTGTATTTATTATTATTTTTTGGAGTTTTTTGGACTTCTTGGATTTTTTGGATTTGAAGGCTTTGGATATTTGATATTATGAACCATATCAAAAGTTTATTAAAGATTCGCATTCTCTATATTTCTAATTGAAATCATATTGATTTTATATGACTTTTACACGATTTTATTATATAATTTTCCATAAGAAATTACAAAAAGTCACATAAAGTCACATAAAGTCTCAGAAATACGAAAATAATCGAAAATAATCGAAAATAATCGAAAATAATCGAAAAAAATTGAAAAAAAATAAAAAAAAAATAAAAATGATTTAAGAATTGAGTATTAGATATTATATATAACATACAATATGACTTCCGTTATCAAGCCTTCCGATATTGCTACTGACCGCATTGTTTTCACAGAAGTTAAGCCTATGGGAACTTCTGGTGCTAAACAGTGTTATGTGAATTACGCCAATGATAAAGATAGTGGAAAGAATAGTCAATTTCCCCAGGTTGTAACGCCGAAGATGCGTCTTCCATATGGTGTAAGTGTATATTCGGAACCTGGAAAACCTCCAAGGTATGCGCTTCAAATGTCATTCGGTGATATGACGGAAAATTCTAAGACAAAGACATTTTACGATGGAATTAAACAGATTGAAGATAAGATTATTCAAGAAGCAATGAAGAATTCACTTTCGTGGTTTAAGAAGAAGTCTATTACAGAAGATGTAGTCCGAACTCTATTCTGCTCGTCCATTGCGTATTCAATTGATAAAGAAACGGGTGAGATTACGAATAAGTATCCTCCAACATTCAAGGCCAAGATTCGTTTCTGGGAAAACGAGTTTAAGTGTATCGTCTTCGACCATAATAAAGAAAAAATTGAAGGAGATTTCACAACATACCTCGGTAAGGGACAGAATGTATCCGCAATTATTAAGAATGGTGGTCTCTGGTTTTCAGGAGGCAAGTTTGGATGTACTTGGAATGTAGAACAACTTAAAGTAGATAAGCCACAGACACTTATTGGTTATGCTTTCCTAGATGATGAAGATGAAGAACAATTCACTACCGAATCATAAACATGAAAATCATAAACATGAAAATCATAAACATAGAAAACACAAAATAGATAATGATAAATTAAGATAAAAATCTAAAATAAAAATCTAGAATATTCAAATAGATTTTATTTTTTCTCTTTTTCATAAAAATGAATACATAAAGTTAAATTATAAACTCAATAGATATAATGGTAGTTCTTGTAGATATGGGATACTATACTTTTTATAGGTATCACGCCTGTAAGAAATGGTGGAGTTTCAAGAAAGAGAAAGAGCAAAAAGACCCTTTTTTGAAAGAAACAGAATTTAAAGAAAAACTTATTGAAAAATACGAATTTTATCTAAATAAACTCATGAAAGATACGAAAACTGATAAGATGGTTATAGCCCTTGATTCCCTAAGTGAAAAAAATTGGAAAAAGGATATTTTTCCAGAATATAAATCAAATCGTCCAAAGAATGATGATATTCACTTACTTTTCAAGTATCTCAAACAGACTTTTATTCCAAAACTGAAAAAAGAATATCCAAATATCGAAATTCTAATTGAATTAGGTAAGGAAGCCGACGACCTCGTCGCTGAAAAAATCTATGAACTCCATCAGAATAAATATGAAGGAGATATCATTATTATTGCTAGTGATATGGATTATCTACAACTTGTTGAAAAGGACAATAAAGTTGTTATTAAAGATATGAATCTTAAAGTATTAAGTGAGAAAGACTTTGTTGGAAGCGAATATCTTATTTGGAAGATCATTCACGGGGATCCATCTGATAATATTCCTCCAATATTCAAAGGTAGAAATTCTAAGAAAAAAAAGGAGGAACTCTTTCAAGAAATATTAAAAATTCACAAAACAAAAAATTTCAAAAATGATAGTCTACCGAAAGATTTGTTTGAAAATGAGGAAGATTATAATAAATTCCATTTTAATAAAAAACTAATTCAATTGAAAAAATATCATTGATTTAAAAATTTTACGAGCGTTTTTGTTTTTTTGGTTTTTTGAGTTCATTAACTCTCATATATCCATCGTAATTGAAATAAATTGGCTTTGTTCTGCTAAATTCATGATTGTCCGTTGTAATAAATTGACATAAATTGTTTTTAAAATCGTTTTTATTTATATCAGCTAAAAACGGACTATTTTCATATAAAAAGTTGTATATCAATTCAGCAGAGACCTGTTTTTTATGGGGTTGTTCTTCAATATTTGGAAAATCTTCTAATTGAAATCCATTTCTTTTATGACTTATAAATGTTGAAAAAATCAAATTGTAAATTATTTTTTTCTTTTTTTCAATTTCGGTTAAATTATTGTTTTCAAACAGTTCGTCAAAATTCTCGTCTTTCATTTTGGGATGAAGTTGGATATATTCATTTATATCATTTCCTTCATATTTAAAACTCAACATAATGTCTTCTATTTCTTTTTTACTTATTTCTGGTAGATCTCCTAAAGTTTTGTAATCTTCCATGTTTTCCTCCTCGTCCATACCCCCTATCTTCTTCGTCTTTTTAGTGCCTTTTTTAGATTTATTTTTAGAATGTTTCTTGAGACCTTTTTTCTTATTTTTCTTAGAAGCAGTTTTTATTTTTGCTTTTGTGTTTGCTTTTGCTGATTTAGATAATACTTTTTTTGAAATATTCACCATATAACTTAAATACAACATAAAAATTTTTTCAGACTTAAAGAAATAGAACTAATTAGATAATAATAGAATGCCTCGTCATTATGACACACATTATGAAGATGAACAACAAGAATGGGACACCATCATATTAAATAAAACATCTTCCAAAGAATCGGTTAAACCACCATCTAATACAAATAGTATTACAAATGATACTACTCCATTACATATCAAAATTGCCAATTATCGTAGAAAGAAGGGATACACCTCTAATCAGGTCGCATCTCTTTTACATATGAGTTTAAGGAACTATATGATGATTGAAAATAATGAGATGAAACCTACTCCTGAAGTATTAAATAAACTTAAAAAAATTATTAATTTGTATTTATAATTTTATAATTTGAATATCCACTCATAATTTTATCTTCACAGAAATTATGGGAATAAAAGTATTACCTTTAATAATTTTTGTATTAATTTTCATATCCTTCGTTTACTTTCGAATATATCACAAATATGAGACTTTTCAGTTGAAAAGTCGTCATACTCTAACGTTTTTCGAGTTAAATCCATTAAAAATATATATTTCTGCTTCAGAATTGAATATTGATAAGACATATTTTGAAAATATCTTCAAGGATATACCACATTACATAACAATAGAAAAAGAAGACATGTTTAATTCAGATATTTGTCTTTTACCAGAAAATATTATATTACAAAGTAAAGTAAATTACGAATATCCCTATAATTTTTTATCGACAATCAATGACATCTCCTTTTCCATTATACAGAATGAAGATGCAATTCACATCGATTCTTTCCGTGAATTAAACGGTAAAACACTTGGAATTATCCAGGGAGGATATATAGAAACTTCATGGAATCAACTTTTAAATTACTATAAGTTTAACGAACCACCCAAATACGTATACTACAAAACTGATGCTGAACTTAAAGAACTACTTGAGTCAAATGAGATTGATGCTATGGCATCCCTTGCTCCCCATCCTAACAGTACAATTTTCTATTTATCTACTGTTATGAAAATTAGGATTGTACCATGGAATGAAGACAGTATTTATGATGATACTCTCAGATTTCAAATTAAAGGATTAAAGAATACAAAAATTCAATTGAAATATTATAGTTCTTATATTTATAATTTCGGCACATACTATGAGTCCTACGGTTTTAGTTTAGCCCTTTTCATAAGAAAAACTATGCGCAGTCAAGAAGCGTATCAACTAACAGAACGAGTTTTTCGCCCGGATAAGATTATAATAAGACCTAATGCTATTATACTGAGTGAATATATTCCTATTCACAATGGTACAAGAGATTGGCTCACACAATATGGATATATATCTATTTATGATGGTGAGGAGAAACCTCATTGTATTCTCATGGCAGGAAAAGGTGAATGTAAAGGCAAACGTGAAGAAACTGCTAAAGTATTTTATTCCCGAGACTTTAATTATAATAATGAAGTAAAGGAATTAGATGTTTTACCTTATCTCAAGGAAATTGATAGTAAAAAAGACCACCCTCTTTATGGTAAAAATTATAAGTACATTCTAGATAATAGTTATAAATGCATCGGTCATCCTTATGTAAGAAGCAAATCCGAATGTGAAAAAGTGAACGGAATATGGGATAAACCTTGTATTAAAGATACCGAATGTCCTTTTTATAAAAAAAATCAAAATTATGAAAATGAATTTGGAGGTTGTAACAATGGATTATGTGAAATGCCTCTTAACGTCCAAAGAATAGGCTTCACAAATTTCACCTCTAAACCCATCTGTCATAACGACCCCTATGATAATCCCACTCAGTGTAAACAAGATGGAATGATGGTAAGTCCAGATTACGCATTCAAAAACGATAGAACTCAAAGACTAAGAAATATTACCGAACTCAATGCTAGAAATATAGGCATATAATAATGCCCCTATCCTCCCATACCACTCATTTGGTTACGAGTAGCAATCCATAAAATCTCAATCCCCTCATACCACTCATTTGTTTACGACGGAATTCAAAAACTTGATTTAATATGTTAAATAAAAATATAGATTAAAACATGGAAAAGTATAGAAAAAGTTTTATCTTATTATTGACGTCTTTTCTCATAACCTTGATGATAGTAATGATCGCTCCATTTACCAAATTATCAAGCAACATGAAAAATAGAATTGTTGTGAGTGGACTTATTATTTTGATTGTTATCTCAATTGTATCTATATATTTGGCTGTAAAAAGAGGGCGAGAAAATGTCCTTTATAGAAAGGTGAAGAAAGTGAGTTTTCCTATCAATGGTCTCATTATTGACTTCCCGAAACATTATCCAAATCTCAAATTTGATTATGTATTTGATATGAGTGTTGTTTATACCGGTGGTTCTAACCCTTATGCTGTTTTATTAGATAGGGGCGAGTCTAAAATTATTTTAGATATGTCAAATGGTTCTCTATATTGTGTTTATAATCGATTCCCTGCGTATATGGGCGTTCCTGACAATGAAAATCGTATGGTTATCAAAGTAGAAAATATAATTCCATTTCAAAAAAATATCAAACTAAAAATCTCACAAGATCTTCGCGTTGTTCGTTTCTATATAAATAATTCTCTCGTCCATTTAGCAGATTTAGACTACATACCTTATCTCCCAAATATTAATGGTATTTGTTTACCTAATGGAGCCTCACATTGGGTCTACATAAAGGAATTAAGTTATTTTCCTCATCAATCTTAAATCATACATAAATCGTCCATAAAAATTAACAAAAGAAATCGGGCATCAAATCCTTTTCTTTGACATTTTTGAATAGTTTATATTTTTCCACATCAATATCCAAACTTGCAAGTACTTCATCGTCAATGAAATTCTTTCCTTGACATTTCTGAGGATCGCTATTCAGAATAATATGAGCCGCATCTCCCATGATATCCTTTGTTCTCGAAATTTTTACCATATCGTCCCCTCCCAAAATATTCTGAACGGGAGCAGTATCAATTGTTGTTCTAGGCCACAATGTATTAATACCAATATGCGGAAACTCCTCGTTCCAAAACTTAGACATGAGTGTCATATTGAATTTTGACATGGTATAGTAAAAATGGTCTTTCCACCAATCATTGTTATTTAATACATCCATCGGTGGAGAAATAATAAGCATGCGACCTTCGTCATTCTTGTTCATAACTTTAAGACATTTTTGGCCGAATAAATACGTTCCATTTATATTCACTGAATTCATAAGATTCACTTCTTTTTCAGTTTGATTCAATGTATTTCTAAGACATAAAGCACTTGCGTTCAATACGACTCCGTCAATAGAATTAAATCTTTCTAATGTTTGGGAAATAACATTATCGATTTGCTCTGGTTCCCGAATATCGCATGGTACAGCAATACAATTATTCATTTTTGATTTTTCTAAAACTTTATCACGTGCTGTGTAAATCGTTCCATCTAATTTATTATGTTTTTCAGTAGTTTTACCCACTAATGTTATGTTTGCTCCTTGTGAAGCGAGTTTTTCAGCAATATTTAGACCAATCCCTCGTGATGAACCAGATATTATAAAGGTTTTTTTATATAAATTATTCTTTTTAAGTGATAAAGTTTGATCCTTCTTAATTGACTTTAAAACGAATGCGTATTTTGATTTGAACTTATCCATATAAACCATTCTATTAAGAAATCTTTAAACGGTAATTCAAAATTCAAAATCAAAGATTCAAAATCAAAGATTCAAAATCAAAAATGAAAAAAAAATATTTCATTAATTCAATGAACACTCCTGAACCACCTTTACGCTCACTTAAGAATAGACCCCGAAGACCTATGAGAAAAACCACTCCCGAAGTTAAAGGCGATAATTTAGAATTGATAGAAGAATATAATAAAGAACGTAGTAAATTCCGTAAAATTTTAGGGAAATTATCGGACGGTATTTCTGATATTGGTGGATATATTTCAAGTTTCCTTCCTTCTAAAAAACCCCAAGAAGTTCAAGAAGCAGAAGATTTCATTGAATCAAGAAGTAAATTAGATGATATTATGAAAAGTGAATCCTCCTTATTTGGAGATAAATTTGGAGATAAATTTGGAGATAAATTTGGAGATGAAGGTGAAGATACAGATGACACTTCATCTTCAATTAATAGTGTAGGAGGTAAAAGAATTAAGAAAATCCTTAATATTAAAAGAAAATCTAAAAAATCCAAAAAATCCAAAAAATCCAAAAAATCCAAAAAATCTAAAAAGTCTAAAACATCCAAAAATTAAAAATTTTCACCATAAAGACTCAATAAAGAATATGATACAGAGTAAAATTACCTTGTCATATTTTTCTTTTATCTTTTTATCAAGTGGAATATATTTATTATACCAAATATTCATCAATGCAACATAACACAAACCTGTAATAATTGAAGCTCTTACTAAACCCATGTTTAACACTATATATTTTTTTAATTTATCAAAAGGACTTTTTCATTCTTATTCATTTTAAAACCATCTTTTTTTTATCTTCGTCGTATTCTTGAGATGATTGTAGTAAAAGCAAAAATAGATGCGCCTGCTGTAATAGCCAATACAATTCTTTTGATACTTTTTATTTTTTTTAGTAACTTTTCTTGCTTAGCCTTATTTGATTTATCTTCATGATACTCTATAATTTCATTCCCAAGAAGACGAGTAATTTGACGTGGAATAATATCAAGTTGTTTATCAAAATTTAAAATTTCAAAATCGTTTTGTTTAATTTTCTTTTCCGTCACCGATTTGCTATTCGTGTTTTGGATATACGAAAATGGATCAATAAATTCATTCAGATTCAATTCTTTCAATGTTTTCTTCAATTCTTCATTTTCTTTTTTAATATCCTCTATTTTATTCAAGTAGTCTTTTTGCATTTTCAGAGTTTCAGGTATAGTCGTCATTATTTAGTCTTACATTATGCAATGCTTAAATAATGAAAAAATATTTTCCAAAAATCATTATCAAAAACTATTATCCAAAAACCATTATCCAATAAACATTACCCAAAAACAATCATAAAAAAAATAATGTATTTTATTATATGGTTCGGAAGTTTGTATTTACGGCCAGCCAATTAAATGACTATGTAAGACAAGATAGAAAAAATATCTTAAAAGTTCTTGCGTGTAGAGGAGGTATACGTCAATGTCCTGGCGTACCTTTCAATGAGAATTGGCTTGAATTCTTCCAAAAGTATTACAAAGATATTAAACAGATCTTTGATGAAGAACGAACTCCCATTGTTTCGGAAAACGTTCAGGTCTTTGAAATGAAATACAAAGATGATGATAATCAAGAAGAAGAACAAGAACAAAAAGATAACCCAGATGGTGTAATGGTGGATAGTAGTGACGAAGAAAATGATGATGAATATGATGACGATGACAACCCAGATTCAGAAGATGATGATGACGAGGATGATGACGAGGATGATGACGAGGATGAAGAAAACGATGATGATGAAGATGATGAGGATGAATATGAAGATGATGAAGATGATGAAGATAATGAGGATGAAGAGTCAGGATATGCTATTATAAAGAAGAAAAAGCGTAAAGTATATAGCAAATGTGCTACTCCTGGATATTTAGAGAGACACCCTAATTCCAAATTAAAGACCTGCACTCCTAAATTCACCTGTAAGAAATACTTGAACCGTCCTGGAAGAAGATGTGTATTACGCAGTATATATCGCAAAAAGAAGATATCGCCACCTCAAAAATCTTTACCAAAGACTCCTATTTTTTTTAAGACTTCTTCAACACCCATTCCCGATGTAGATGACGAGCAGTCAGATGTAGTTATGACTGCAGCGGAAGAGCCCATACTTCAAACTCTTAAACAAACTGTCGATGAAGATGAAGATGAACTACCTATCGCCAATTTAATATCTAAACCTTCTCCCAAGGAAGAAAAACAAAATGCCTTTTCTAAATTATTTGGAACCTAATCTGAAAAACCTAAAGATTCCGAAGATGAATCATTATCATCATTGAGACCCCGATATACATTTTTTTATCTTACGAGTATCGACTTTGAGCTCCAAAAATCCAAATTAAAATAAGACAAATTGTATATGGATTCAAGAGTCAATTTTTTGTTAGCCAATGCCATGATTGTTTTCATTGTTGGATGTGTATTTTACATGATTAACACTCGTAATATTGGTACTCCCTTCAAAGATAGTTTAACTCCAGCCCAATTAAAAATTAAAGAAGGATCTGCCAAAAAGCGTAGTGTCATATATTTCCAAGGATTGTCATTAGGTGTTATCCTAGTGATTTTAAAGGAAGTTTTAGTGCGCTAAACATATCTTCTCATAAAATTTTTAATCTTCATCGTTAGTAATGAAAGGTGGAAACAAATGTTCCGATTTTAAAGAACCAAAATTAACATGTTATACTCTCCCCCAATTACAATTCATTGCCGAGAAATGGAATGAAAAGGAAAAGAAAGAAAAAATTTCTGATATCAAAAGTAAATCTCAAGAAGAATTGTGGAAAGAACTGAAAGAAAAATTCAAAGAATCCGATGAACGAAAATGGTCCGATATAACCCGCTCACAAAACTTCAAAAATCAATTCGCCCCAGATCTTCCAAGAGAATGGTATTCTGAACCAAACGCTTGGTTAAGCGATGCTGACATCAATGAAGTTATGCGAAGATTTGAAGTTGAATTCGAGGGTTTTCATTTTTTAGAAGCATCGCCTATTGACTTTGATAAAAAAGATAAAAAAGGTAATTGTCTCGTGAGTAATTTATGCGGTTATAACTATGAAGACTTGGCTAGCAAATACAAAACCTTTGGTATGGTCTTCAACACAGATCCTTCTACCAAAGACGGTCAACATTGGATTTCATTATTTATTGAATTACAAAAAGGAAATATATACTTCTTTGATAGTACCGGCAACGAACCTCCTGGAGAAGTTATATATCTTATGAATAAATTGGGTACTCAAGGAAATACATACATATCTACCATAAATAATGCCAAAACTAAAACAAAAATATATGTCAATAAGTTCTCTCATCAGTTAAAAGATACGGAGTGCGGTATATATTCACTCTTCTTCATATTCTTTATGCTCACTGACGGAGACATTAAGAAACTCAACTCAAAAAGAATTCCAGATGAAGAAATCCAAAAACTTCGTGGATTTTTCTTCAATGATGAAAAGAAAATCTACGAAAACAAAAATTAAAAATTAGAATTTAAAAAAAATAACAAAAAAGAATCCAATCTAAATCCAACCTAATCTTTCAAAAAATTTATTTTAAAAATTTAGTTAGTGAAGAAAAGTTCCATGGCGATGTATAAAGCAATCGCGTGCCAGACGGTAGGGAGAGGCTTGAAGATGGTGATGAAACCATTGGCTTTAGCACCAGCACCGGCGATAAGTTCATTCCAGATAAGTTTGCCGAAAAGAGCAACAACAAAGAGGACGATAAGGAATACGACAAATTCGATCCAAGCTTTAGGGAGGGTGTATCCAGGTCTGCGAGCTTGCTGTTGAGATTCAAAGTGTTCTACACCGGAGCCAATTATAGCAGAGATCGCTTTTTTTAACGCCATTGTATATACATATAGAAGAAAATAAATTTAAAAAATTACATGACAGATTTTTGTCAAGAAAAAACTAAAAAAAACTTAAAAAACTTAATAAACTTTTAAAAACTAAACAAAAACTTAATTGGCATTCACAATAGGTTTTTTAGTATTTTTAGGAGCCAAACACAATTTGATTTCTCCTAGAGATCCAACATTATAACAGATGATAAGAGGATAATCATTTTTGAGATAAATTTGAATAGTTTGACATAAATTCGTACATTTCGCAAAGAGAGCAAGATATTTCAATGAAAAAACCCCCTGTATAATTTCCGAAGTAATTGGTTCATTGTCAGTCATAGGAGAAAATGAAATACCACTGTTCCCTGACTCTCCAAGAATTGTCTCTTGTTCAGCGAATTCTCCTTTGCATGTTAAGATCAAATGTTTATCGACTGCCTTAATTTCCATCTCATCAGATATGTTAATCATGTCACGACAAATCTTCTGAAAGTCATTTGATTTCATCGTAATCACTGATGAAAACTGGGCGGGAGGAATCTTCATTTTACCATTATTTAAATCTAACAAATTCAATTTAAAAGTTGTTGAAGCCTTCTTCGTATCATTCTCAATTTTGACTCCTAAATGATTCATATCATTCTTGTGAACGAAAAGTGTCAAAGTATCACTATTCGTAATTGTCTTGATTAACTTAAATAAATTTATCATATTCACTCCAATAATCTGTTTGTGAGTACAGTAAAATTTCTCAAAATTTTGACTCGCTAAATTCATATGAATGAGTGTAGTATGGGTAGGATCCATGGACATAACTTTCACACCTTCATTACTGATTTCAATATTTGTATCTGGGAGAATATCTTTAATAGCTTCGGTCAGAAATTTGATAATGATTGACTGCACTGTCACTATATAAACAGAATATCCTTCTAGTTCATTTGTTGCGTCCATTTAATAACTTTTAAGTAAAGAACTCTTTATGTATAAATTATTTTTTGAACGCACCGTCAAATCCATCAGGAAAGTAATAAACATTGAAGTATCCTAAATCTGCCAATCTTTGTATTAAATTTTTAGCCGCTTCACATGTCTTATTCGCACAATAAATAACAAGAGGTTCATTTTTCGAAATATTACTTGTATCAATTATATTAGCATCATGTAAAACGACCAAGTCGTCCTCAAAAATTTTATATTCTTCTGGAATAGCACATATACGTTTTATTCCTAGCATTTTTGCTTTCACGAATCCAGAATAATCTAAATACATGCTCTGATTTTCAAAATGTACACAACGTGTAGAGATTTTCTTATTATGTTGAGGAAAGCATGGAATTGTAAAAATGACCCCATTCTCATCTAACTTATCTAAATTTACAAAGTGTAAATGACGCTGCCAAACCTTTTTTTTAGATATGTAAGGACTTGGCGACTGCAGGCGAAAAGTAAAAGAACCATCCTTATTTTTTATGGCTACTCCCATATTTTCGTATTGACCGTAAGAGCATTCTGGACTTTTTAATACTCCGCCAATTTCACACGGATCAGCAGCCCAATAAAGCACTCTATTCCCTACGTCCTTATCAAATTTACATTCCAAAACCATATCAAAATGTAAAGGGAAACAGACGGGAAACCCTTCTTTTTTTAAGGATTGATAATTTAATGTATGTGTTGGTACAGGTAAGCGATCTAATGCCTTTAACCAATCCGCATGATGTTTAGACATACTGGGAATTACAGGTTCTTCACAAGAAATACAAATGCGATTCTCATTATTTCTGGTTTTAAATTTTTTGAGAACTTTTGGTTTTAATTCATTTTTTCCCATATTTTTTGTCGTTTTCATATACTTTAAATTTTTTTTTTAATTGAATGAGAGTCTCATGGATTTCCCCGGAGTCTCATGGATTTCCCCGGAGTC
>CERI01094225.1_pt1 | contig 21080 bp, 22 predicted proteins | sample 350261 | NCBI WGS metagenome assembly CERI01 (sample SAMEA2620979, study PRJEB7988) | marine metagenome | isolation source: saline water (ENVO:00002010), including
TTAAGCAGGTTAAAAATAACAAAAATCATCATATTTTCATCGCCTCTAAAAATGAAGCTTTGCTCTAAATCAAGACTAATTAAATCTTTTTCTTCCTCATTTTTAAAAGCATATTGCCTAATTGCTTTTTTGACCGTATCTGAAATTGATAGATCAATAAAATTACTTTTATCAATATTACCATCTCTAATATTATTCAAAATCATATCAATCATAGCCAAGCCCTGACTTGATGAGTCATGAATTAGATCAATATATTCAATCAATTCATTTAAATTGTTTTTCATCAACTCACAGCATCCTTTGATGCCAGCAAGCGGATTTCTTGTTTCATGAGCAATTGAACCAGCTAAACTTTTAACCTGTTCAATTTTATCATGACTTTTATCTATTTTGTTAAACATGATAAGAAAAATTAAGATTGTGAAATAAAATGATTATTGATAATATAATCATATCCAAAAACATTAGTATTAACACTAAACAACTTAATAGTAATATTAAAAGACTGACTTATCAAGTTAATAGAGCATGAATATCATAATTAATTACAAACAGTGCAAAGCTGCCAGAGCACTTCTGGACTGGAGTCAGGAAGATTTGAGCCAAAAGGCAGAAGTTGCCAAGGCAACCATCGGTGATTTTGAAAGAGGTGCTAGAAATTTAAGAATTGAGACAATGCAAAAAGTTGTCACTGTGCTTGAAAATGAGGGAATTAGATTTGAGGGTGAAGGAAGCAGAATTTTGGTGGAATTGAATCCTAAAAATTAGGGATAGATTTTTCGTAAAAAGTAATTACCGCCTGTTCGGTTGAAAAATCTCTAAATAGAAAGCCAACTGGTAAAGCCTTATAAAATAAGGATTCGAACCCCGTGGAAAAGTTAGTAATGGGATTCACACGCTGAGCCATTTTAAAGTTGTTCCATTACAAATAAGAAAATCGGGGTTTGACCCCAAAAAAAATTTCAAATAGGAAAATCGAAAAAAGACTCCAAAAAAAATCACGTAGTAGGTCCTATTTTATGTTCGTTACAGACAGCTTTGGCTGATCTTGCACTAATATCAGTTCCAGCGCTGCTATCGTAAACACTATCACACTTTCTCTTTTGATGACCTTTACTTCCAGAACTTTCTTCTAAAGTTGTAATAGTATGATCTAATTCTGCGTTATCAATTATTGATTTTTCTTTACGAAATTGTAAATTTTTTTCTTTTATCACTTCGTATTCTCTAAGCATTTTTTCCCTCATTATATGCTCTGGATGAGGTAGGATTAATTTTTTAACTTCTTCAATCAGCTGCTGTTCCGTATCATAATCACAGCTGTTTTTGCAGCTGTTTTTGATGATATCTAGTAAAAATTGATAGTTTTGTTCTTTATGAAAAAGTGTTCTGAAAAATTGCGATCTATGCTTTGTAAATTCATCTAATGCTTTTTGTCCTATATCTGTTTTATCAGTCTTTAATATGTTTGTGGTTGCAGGTGATGGGTATGTTGTTTCATCTAATTTATGTAATTGTGCATTGATTATAGGTTCAAGATGTAAATATATAGAATCAAGAGATGAGTATATTTTGTTGTTTTTTTCTTGAATTTTTATCAATGTATCTATAAAATCTATTTTTTTCATTGGAGGAATGCCATATTTTTCACATAATCTAATAAAATAGTCCTGATTAATAGTAGCATCATTTCCTAGATCACTAAAATGAGAGAAATCCTCGTTTTTACCTCTTTCAAAGGCTCTAAATGTAATTAAATTATGTTCTTTTTTATCATTTTGTTTCTTTGAAAGTCGAGAATCATCCTCTTCTTCAAGAGCGCCCCCATTATCAATTAATGTATCTATAATATCATTTCGATCTAATTTAAGAGCTAATTCTAGAGGGTAAATTATCAGCAATTTTTTCATTCACGTCAGCTCGATCTAATTTAAGAGCTAATTCTCGAGGGGAAATATCAGCAATTTTTTCATTCACGTCAGCACCATATGCTATTAGCATACTCACTATTTCTTGTTTTTGTCTTCTAATCGCAAGGGATAGGGGGGTTTTATTATCGCTATTTTTTTCATTAACATCAGCTCCTTCCTTAATTATCATCTCTATAATTTCAGCGCTGACGTCTCGTGTCTCTAAAGCAGTGTGTAATAATTTGTTAATATCAATCTTAACTCCTTTTTGAGAATCATATTTAAGTAATTTTTCTAATGATTGATAGTCATTTTCATCTATGGATATTGTAAGAGGCGTTATATTTATTGGAGCGTTTTGATTAATATCCGCACCCCTTTCAAGTAAGATATCTATTATGTCATATTTTTTTGAACGTATGGCATAATAAAGTGCGCTAAAACCATTGCTGCAGAAGTCATTAACATTGGCACCTGAATCAAGTAAGAAATTAATTATTTTAAGATCAATTTTTTTTTCGCAGCAATAAGGTAAAATTGAGCCATGATAATTAGGTGAGCCATGAAATTCATGATCTACATTATCTTTTGTAATAACTTTTTTTAGCTCTTCTAGATTACTAGTTGTTATAGCATTTTCAATAAGCTGTGATTGTTGTTTTGAAAAAATCATTTTTGATTATTTGGTATGTTAATATTTATTGTTTTTATGGCTACAGACCTCTTCCTTCGTCATTTTTTTTAATTATTCCTTCTTCATGTGTTTTCAATGAAGAGTGTGCCGCTTCTTCCTTCTTTAGCATCTCATTCAGTTGTTCTTCTATATCTTTGCGGTGATCTTCTTTACCATCTAATTTTTCAAGGGTTTTGACAATTCTTTCTTCTACTTCGTTTTTAAAACCTTCAAGCATTTTTATTTCTTCTGGATCATAAACATTATGTGATTGTTGCTTAATTTTTTTCTCAATCTCTTCTTCCAATATTAACAATCCTATTATTTTTGAAACTTCTTTTAAGTTTTTTTTATTGGAATAGCTGTAATTATAGCCATTAGAATTATTGTTAATATAATTATCAATAACTCCATATATTTCTTCAGCTTCTTTTTTTTGACCTAAAGCTTTTTGAAGATCTATTAATAATTCGTATTCTTTTGATATGTTTTCTTGTGCAGTTGATAAACTTTTTAAACTATGTGCCTCTGTAGAATTAATTTTAGTTCCAGGTAAGTCTGCCATATCCAAATCTTTAATTTAGTAATAAACTTATTTTCAAATATTTAAAATTTACTAAAAATATCAATATATTATATTATATCATTTTTCTAGCTTATTGCAAGAAATTTGATAATTAAGGCTGTGATATAGCTATAAATTATTGTTATATTAGGCTATTTAATAAGGCTATATATATAAATTATAACAAAAAATGCAAAATATATAAAGCCTATCCAGCTTAATATTTTTAGATATTTATGAGGCTGATATTGTTTTGGTATTAAATTGCTAAATTGTAATTTATAGTTCATATAGGCATATAATGGGGCAGTAAGAAAGGCTATTATTGTTACAAAATCAAGTAAGGTTTTAAAGTTACTGATAAGTAATAATATTATAGACGCAATAATTGAAGAGGTAAAGATCATAGAAATATGAAGATTTCTTTGATTATATTTTATATTATTATTAAGTGTTTTAAGAGATATTGCCAATGTTCTTGGATAGCTATCTATCAAGGTGATAGTGGTTGATAATATTGTAATAGCAATTATTGCTTCGATAATATGTTGCGACCAATTGCCAATCATGTTGGTGTAAATTGATATTAGCTGTTTGGCAAACACTGTGCCATTATTAGAGATTATCTCTCCACTATTTCTTAGAATTTCTGATCCTAAAATTAAAAATAATATAGCGGTTAAAATGGTTAAAAAATAGCCAATATTAAAGTCTAATTTTGCCTGTTTAAAGCTAAGATTTTGCGTGTTGTTTTTATTTCTTGCTTCAAGCCATAAAGAATGCCATACTGATAATTCTATTGGTCCTGGCATCCAGCCCATCAAGGCCAGCATAAAGGGTATATATTTAATATTAAAGGCAGATTCGTCATAGATTATGCTTGAACTATTTGCTGGGTAAAGATATATCATAATTACGGTAGTAATTGTTGATAATAGTAATATTACCATAAAGCATTTCATGATTTTGCTTAATAATTGATAATGCCCAATCGCAATAATTATAGCGCAAATTAAAATAATTATTATAGATAGTAAATTTGATGAGATATTTACATTGATTATAGATTGCATAATTCCAGCGCATATATAGCCAACTGCAGCAATACTAGCAAATGAAGTGAAAAAACTAATAATTGTAAAAATAATAAGTAATTTTGTGCTTAACTCCTTATATCCTTGGATAATATTTTTACCAGTTGCTATTGTGTATCTATAGCCACATTCAATAAAGGGATATTTAATAATATTGATTAATATTATTAATATTAATAATTCATAGCCAAAATATGTTCCAGCCCGCGTAGCTTGAACTAAATGAGATGTACCAATTGCAGCACTTGCTGTTAGTAATCCAGGCCCTAATATATGAAAAATTGAAATTAATCTGTGAATTGACATTGCTTAATGCTTTTTATCATAGGTTCAAGGCAATTAATATAATCTAAATTATTATATTTTTTAAAAATTGCTTCTGAAATAGTGCATGAAAAATTATTGTTATTAATTGATTTTGCAATATCTATACAGCTATTATGAATTGCAATGCTTATAGGTGTTAGGGCAGGGTCGCTATGATTAATTTCTCCAAGAAATAAATTATTATTATCTCCTTTAGGAATTATATCTACTCCTAATTCTAAGCAATCTAAATATTGCTTATTTATTTCTTTATTATCATTTAGTAATTTAAGGATTTCTGTTATTATTTCATCTAGTCTTTTACATTCTTTATTAGTCAGCATAATTTCGGGAGGAAGAGGGATCGATTCACCAAGATTAAGACATGTTGTAAAATTATATCCAATTTTATTTTGATATTTTTTGGCAGGGTGTCTCAAACTATGGCCAATAAATTGCCATTTTTTATTAATCTTCATAATATTGACTCTAATATCTCCTATTGTCAGGGCTCCTTCTAAAAATGGCTGGATAATAATTTGGTCGTGATATATTTTGTCAATATTTTTTAAGATTTGATCATCATTAATATTTGATAAATAAATATTATCATCGAATTTTTCATTATTAATTTTAAGGCATTGCAAATAGAGCAATATTTTAATTATTTCGATAATTTCATTATTTGCTAAATTATTTTGAATATAAATTAGCTGTAAATTTTGATCTAATATTTTATTGATAGGGTTATTATTTAAATATTTAAGGTTAATGGCGCTATCTTGGCAAAATTTAATACCGCAAACCCCACTTGATTGGGCAGAATCTAGGGGTTTGATAACGATTTTCTGGTCTTTATTATTTCTTAATGCAGATTTTAAAGCTGCGATCAATGAATTACTATTTTTTAAAGAACAAATAAAAGTTGGAGTTGAAATTGCTGATTTATTATTTGAAGTTAATATTTTATCAAAAATTAATGGTGCCATTTTATCGCATTTATCAATAGGAAAATTAAAGATAGAATTATCAAATAATTTTTTGTAGCTACTAATTACGTAGTGATAAGGGGTTTGATTATATTTTTTGGCATCTTTTATATCTTGCTTGTTATAATAGTAAGATATTGGGTCAAGGCGGTTAATTATTGTAAAATTTGAAATATTTTTAATATTAATTTTTTCAATAATGCTATTTTGCTGGATTAATTCTGCTTTGCTTTTTTCTCTAAGAAGTATGTTACTAAAAGAAAATAGATGCTTATTTTGTGTTGATAGATAGTTTAAGATTTCATTTGTTATGATTTGCGATAATTTATTATTATATTTTAGATAATTATCAGCTAAATTGTTGAAAATTTTATTATTTATTTTTATAGCGCTAAAATAGCTATTTTCTTTAATTGATTTAATATTTTGATATCTCTGATCTATTATATAGATATTTTGGTAATTTAATTTTATTGCAGCGCATATATATGATAAGGTGGTATTTTCTGCCATTATGGCATCGAAAATATTATCATTAGTAATTATTGCGAGATTCATCTTAATAGGTGCTATCTAATTATTTAAATTAATGTTATATTTATTGCTTAGATAATTTTCAATTAATTTTATTTCACCAGATTTTAATGCTCGATTATAAATTATAATTTCTGCTATATAGCCATTATAGCAATCATGTGCGGGTTCAGGGTTACCAATAAAGGTGCACCCAATACCTATTTTTGTTGAAGCAAAATTTGGAGATACCGACTTTGGGGCTGTATAAGACCCTCCATTAATATTGCTTTTAACAGTAGAGCCATCATATATTGCGCTGGCAATATATTCTATATTATTGCCTGGATGAGTCATTGAGTTTCCATAAATATTATTTGATAAGGTTTGAATTAGATTATTATTTTCATAAAATGCCCTAAAAGATTTAATTGATGTGTAATCAGAGTTAGAAGATGAATCAGCAATTGAGAATATTCCTGAAGAGCTAATGGATTGAAACCTTTTGGCAACAACAAAATAAGTAGCCTTCTTGCCAAATATGGAGGCATTATTTGAAGATAATCTATCATTAGAGCCCAAAAATCTTAAAGCTGGAATAGTATTATCAAAAACTTTGTTAAAATATTGAGGTTGATAAGAGCTGTTATTTTGAATTGCGTGAGCTGGATGAAGTCTTGAATTGTTTTTGTCAAACCAGCTTTTAATTGGAGTACCATCTTCTATAATGTTGCCACTAACATCAATTGCAGTTTCAAAACTATCTTGCAATACTGGCTCATACCAATGGGCTAAATCTGGTATTGATAAAATAGGAGAATTTTGAGTTAATGATCTAGCTCTTTCAATTTTTGCACTATGAATTAAATCTCTGACTTGAGATGTAATTGCTATTAACACACCAAGAATTAGCAATACTATAGAAATCTCTATGAAAGAAAAGGCTTTATTTTTTTTATTTGAAGCTGATGCCATATTTTTTACCAAGATATTGATCAACTAATTTTCTGTTATTTTCATTTAGTGCCTTGTTAAATATTACTAGCTCTGAAATAAATCCATTAAAAAATCTAGCTGAGCAGCCAAGCGCTCCAATCTCAACTGATAAGTCAGTTGCAGTAAAGCTAGAAGAGTTGATTGCTTGATTAGCTATAGGGTTGTTATTATTAAGCCATATAGATATTTTATCATTATTTTTGATTGCTCTAAATAAGTAGCTAACATTTTGAGCAATATTTAGTGAGTAACTTTGACCCCCTGATCCAGCAACAATTTGTCGATTTGTGAATGATAGATTATTGTTATTAATTTCGACATAAATGGCCGATCCCACAGATGCTTTTTTAATGTGAAGTAATGTTTGTTGGCTATTAGAATTAGTCTGAAAAACCATATATATAGTATATCTTTTGCCATCAAGGATAATATTTTCACCAGATTGATGAGCTAGGCAACTATTATTAAATTTCAAAGAAGGAACTTTATGTATTCCTTGGGCTACATATTGTGGTTTTGTTGCTTCAGTCGGTTGTGATAAGTTGATTTGATAATTTGCAAAAAACTCATTTACTATCCAATCTGAAACTAAGGAATCTGCAGTTATATTGCTAATAAAGCTTTCATTAGTAGTGGTTTCATACCATAGTAAAACATTATTCATTTGTGCAATGGGGGATTTTTTGGTAATATTGTGAGCATTGGCGATTTTTGTCTCTTGGATCATTGAGGTGCTTTTAACAATTATGCTAACAATAATGCTAATAGCAAGAATTATAACTGATACTTCAACTATGGAAAATGCCTTTTTTTTCATTTCTTATTTTTTCTTATTTATAAGTTAATTAGATATTTTTTACTTAAATATTGATCTATTAATTGCAAATCTTCACTATTAAGTGCTTGATTAAATATAATTATCTCAGATATTAGGCCGCTAAATTTACGGCTCAGAGTGGCGTTGCGACAAACATGAGAGCCAAAATGAATGTTAAAATCATTAACATTAAAATTGCTTGATGCAATTGCTTGTTGGTCTATTTTTTTTGAATTATTGAGCCACATAGATAATTTATTTTGTCTCTTTACAATTTTTATTATATAAATTTTATTATTACTGATATTTGAGATTGTAAAATTATTGCCACCAGAGCTAGAAACTATTTGCCTGTGGCTAAAGTTAATATTATTAAGATCTAGTGAAAGATATATAGCGCTACCAATTCCTGTCTTTTCTAGATGAATTAATGTATGATTACTTGATGTATCATATGGTTTGAATATAATATAAAGTGAGTAATTTTTACCATTAAAATAGACATTATTATTGCCTTTATTTCTCAAGCAATTACCGCTATTATTAAATAATAAGGAAGGTAGTTCATTAATACCTTTTTCTAGATATTGTGGTTTTAAGAGATCATTATTATCATTTTGAATGAGTTGGATTCTATTTCCTGAAAATAATTTACTTTGATACCATGAGTTAATTATATCATTATTTTTAATATCACTTTCAAAGCTTTCATCTAGTGATGTTTCGTACCAAAAAGCAATATTATTGATTTGAGATATTGGAGATTTCTGGGTAAGGTTTTTAGCATTAGATAATTTTGTGTCTTTTAGTATTGCTGAGTAATCTATTGCAAAAACAGCAATAATAGCAACTACTATAATAACAATTGAAATTTCAATAATTGAGAATGCGCTTTTTTTCATTAAAAGTTGAATTTGATTGGACCTTCTGCTTTGCCATGAACAAACTGATCTAAATATTGATTATTTGAGCTATACATTTTATCAACATCGTCAAACCATATAATCTGACCTTTATAAAGCATGGCTATTTTATCTGCTATTTTTTTAGCTGATGTCATATCGTGAGTGATTGTTATTGTTGTTGCTCCAAGTTCCTTTGAGTTTGATATTATAAGGTCATTAATAACATCTGCCATTATTGGATCAAGCCCAGTGGTAGGCTCGTCAAAAAATATAATTTCAGGGCTAATTGCAATTGCTCTTGCAAGGGATGCACGTTTTTGCATGCCTCCAGATAATTCATTTGGATATAAATCGGCTACCCTTTCATCTAGTCCAACAGATTTTAATTTGGCTATTGCTATTTCCTTGGCATCTTTTTTATCAATTTTTTTTTGATTTATTAATCTAAAAGCAACATTTTCCCAAATTTTTAAAGAATCAAACAGCGCTCCACCTTGAAATAGAAATCCAAATTTTTCCATTAATTTATTTCTTTGAGAGGTGTTAAATGAAGTAATTTCTTTATTGTCAATTTTGATGCTTCCTGATGAAGGATTTAAAAGTGTGGCTATTGTTTTGATTAATACTGACTTTCCACTTCCAGAGCCACCTAAGATAACTAATGATTGTCCTTTTTGTACTTTTAAATTGACGTTTTTAAGAATTGACTTTCCGCCAAAATCTTTTGCTAAATTTTTGATTTTAATCTTATATGACACTTAATTATTGAATATTTTTTAACTCAATTTCAATAATATTTTTTATTTTGTTAAAATCAGTAAATCCAGAAATCATCTTACCATTAATAAAAAAAGTTGGGGTAGAGGATATTTTGAGATTTTTGGCAGCTTCAATTCTTCTTAGTAATATTTGCTCTTGAATATCCTCTCTATTTAAACAAGATTGAAATATTTCAGATTCTATACCCTGAATTTTTGATATAACTTCAAGTTTTTTGATAAAATCACTGTGACCTGCCCATGAATCTTGAGAGTTAAAAAATAATTTGATAAGGTTATAATATTCTTGCTCTTGTTTTTCTAAGTTATTTAAAGCATGGCATTTAGCAATAGATCCTGCTATAAGGGCAGTTTTATCCAGTGGAAAATCACGATAAATGAATCTTACTTTTCCTGTTTTAATATATTCTTTATCGATTTTAGGGAAGGAATCTTTGATGAAATAAGCGCAATGAGGGCATGAAAGCGATGCATATTCAATCATTGTGACTTTGGCATTTGGGTTGCCTAATATTATGTCATGTTCGTTAATATCTAATATGTTGTAATTATCTTTTTTGGTTGAAGAATCATCGCTTTTATTTTTTTGTTGCTGGTTTTCCTCTGAGCTTGTTTCTGGGTCTTGTTTTAGGCTCTTTTCTTCTTGGTTAATAATTTCTTTTTGTATTTTATCTTGTTCTTCTTGTTCAAAATTTTGCTCACTATTAATTTCTGCTATTTGATTTTTGTTATTTTCTTTATTTAAGATAAATATAAAGGAAATAGCTGATATTGATATAATCAATGATATTAAAATTTTTTTATTCATGATTGAATATTTTTGTTTATTTTAAAGTAGCGTTTTTTGAATTACACAATTTTAAACGATCATTGTTAATAATAAATAATCTTATTTACTAGATTCAAGTATAAAATAATGTTTTTTAAAAAAATAAATTTTTTTAAAATATTGGAAAGCACAGTTTTAAAGGGTTGAAACCGTTTTTGGACAAAAATTTTTAAAAATTATTTGTTGTTTTTAAAAATTTTTGATATTTAAACTGGTCAAAAGTATATATAACAGGCTTTTAGCCTTATTAGACATATATCGCAAAATATGATATAATAATATTATAGCGAAAAAAACGCTAAGAATTTTTATGAGGCTATTATGAGTATAGATATTCAAATTAAAGATCAAGGTTTAAAATTACCAAATGATGCAATTGGCATTATTGAAATGGTTGAAAAAATTGAACAAAGAACAATAGAGCTTAGAAAAGAAATTATGCGTGAATTAAGACCTGATGGCAATATAATTCACTTAAAATTAAATAAAGTTAATGATTAGCCTCAAATAGCAGATATTTGGGGGGTCTCAAATATCTGCTATTAAATAGTTGTTCAAATTTTATAAATATTGAAAATTAATATTTATAATTCATTATTTCTAAGAGCTATAAATAATTATTTAATACTAAGTTAAAATCATTTGTAGCAATATATAATAATTCAACATTAAGAAAATGACAGTTAAAGTTGCGATAAACGGCCTTGGAAGAATTGGGCGTTGTGTTTTAAGAGCTATATTTGAAAATAGTAATTATAGCGATATTGAATTAGTTGCTGTTAATGCCTCAACTCCTTATGATACTCTGATCCATCTTATAAAATATGATTCGGTTCATTTACAATTTAAACATGACATTAGCTATGATGAGGATAATTTGGTAATAAATAATAAAAAGATTAAAATTCTTAATAATAGAAATCCCGAGAATCTTCCTTGGAAAGAGTTAGATATTGATGTTGTTTTTGAGTGTACAGGTGCTTTTGCCTCGACTAATAAATCAATGCTTCACATTAATGCTGGCGCAAAAAGAGTGCTAATTTCAGCTCCGGCAAAAGATGAAGAGACTAAAACAATAATTTATGGAGTAAATCACAATAACATTAATGATAGTGATAAGGTTATTTCTGTTGGGTCATGCACCACAAACTGCTTAGCTCCAATTGCTAAGGCCTTAAATGATGAAATTGGTATTGAGAAGGGTTTTATGACAACAATTCATGCATATACAAATGATCAAAATATTGTTGATAATGCTCATAAAGATTTGAGAAGGGCTCGTGCTTGTGCTATGTCAATGATACCAACATCAACTGGTGCTGCTAAAGCAATTGGCAAAGTGCTACCAGAGTTAAATTCAAAGCTTGATGGTTTTGCAGTAAGGGTTCCAACACCTAATGTCTCTATGGTTGATTTTAGTTTTTTAGCAGCAAGAAATACTTCGCTTTCTGAAGTAAATTCTATTATTAAAAATTATAGTCAAAATTCAATGAAGAATGTGTTAAGATATGTTGAAGAGGAGTTAGTTTCAATTGATTTTAATCACTCTGATCATAGCTCTTCTTTTGATTCAACTCAAACTAGAATTATTGATAATAATTTTGTTAAAGTTTGTTCATGGTATGATAATGAATGGGCTTTTTCTTTAAGAATGCTTGATATTGCTAAAATTTTGTAATTATTGCAAATTGAGTAATAAATTAGTTAATCGCTTTATTAATTTCACTAATAACTAATTGATGAAGCTCGGGGTTGCTACATGCAAGTAATCTTGCGTCAGATTTTAAGTTAAGATCTTTTCCTTGCCAGTCTGAAACAACTCCACCAGCCATTTCTATAATTATTTGAGTTGCTGCATAATCATAATTTTGTAGCCCTGGTTCAATAATAATATCAACAAAACCCATAGCTAAACAAACAAAGCTGTAACAATCGCCGCCATATATAATGCCACCAATTTTTTGATATTTTGTCAAACTTGTCAAATGTTGTAGTATTTTTTGATCATTTTGATCTTTGAAATAAAATGGCGATGATGAGCACATCACGCTATCATTAATAGAGTTAATATTTCTGGTGGTTATTTTTTGAGAATTATTGCTAGTAATTAAATTGTAGTAATTACTGGTTTTTGTTAATTTGGTATCAATAAAATATGACCCAATATTGCTAATTCCTATCCATCTTTCATTTGATATTGGTTGGTCTAAAATTCCAATAATTGGTTTATTATTATGGGTCAAGGCAATTAAGGTGCCAAAAATTGGTCTGCCAATTATAAAAGATGAGGTACCATCAATTGGATCAATAATCCATTTATATTTTGCATCTGGATTAATATCGTCATATTCTTCACCAATTATGCCATGCTCTGGATATTCTTTCTTAATATTGTAGCGAATTAATGCTTCAATTTCTTGGTCTGCTAGAGTCACTGGCGATTTGTCTAGTTTTTCTTTTTCTTTATTTGGTTGGCGAAAATATTTTTTGGCTATAATAGCTGATTCATCAGCAAGAAAATTAATAAAATTAACAAATTCGTTATTTGTCATTAATAGATAGTAATTTAAGTTAAAATGATATATTAAATCATCAAAAATAGAAAAGTAAAATTATATATTGATATTATTTTAAATGTTAATATGGTATATTTGTTAAAGGTAATTATTTTAGTCGGTCATTTTTCATTTCTGCTTAATTTTAATAAAAATTACAAGCTATTATGAAATTATTTAAAATATATTTTTAACAATAAAGAATTTCTATTAAATAAAACACATATCATTCATTAAAATGAAAAAACGTATTGCAATTATCTCGGGATACAGATCTGCCATGGGTAAAGCGGGTGGAGTTTTTAAAAATATAACAGCTCATGATTTAGGGGCTAAAGTTGCTAAAGAGGTTTTGATAAGATCAAATATTGATAGTAATTTAATAGATGAGGTTATTATTGGAAATGTTGCCCAGCCAAGTGAGGCAGCGAATATTGCTAGAGTTATTGCTCTTAAAGCTGGAATTAGCCAAGATGTGCCAGCATTTAGTGTCCACAGAAATTGTGCATCTGGAATGGAATCCATTACGTCAGCTGCATCAAAAATTAACAATAATGAAGCCGATATTATATTTGCAGGCGGAGTAGAATCAATGACAAATATTCCATTTATATATAGTAATAAAATGGTAAATTTATTCACTAATTTAGCTAAATCTAAGAAGATATTTGGTAAAATCAAAGCAATATCATCTTTTAGATTATCTCATTTATCTCCAATTATAGGTATTCAGCAAGGTTTGACTGATCCAATATCGGGATTAATAATGGGCAATACAGCTGAAAATATTGCCAATGATTTTAAAATCTCGCGTAAAGATCAGGATGAATTCGCTCTAAATTCTCATATTAAAGCAAGTAATGCCATTAAAAACAATATATTTGCTAGTGAAATTATTCCTATTTTTGATAATAAAAAAACAATGATTGACGAAGATGAAGGCGTTAGGAAAGAGCAAAAAATTGAAGATTTATCAAAATTAAAACCATATTTTAATCGTCAAACTGGCAGTGTTACTGTGGGTAATTCATCGCAAATTACCGATGGCGCAGCTTTTGCAATTTTAATGTCTGAAAAAAAGGCAAAAGAATTAAGTAAGAAATATAATTTTGAAATTTTAGGATATTTAACAGATTTTTCCTATGCTGGTTTAGATCCCTCAATAATGGGATTGGGCCCTGTTTTTGCTACAAAAAAATTGCTTGATAAAATTGATAAAAAATTAACTGATTTTGACTTGATTGAAATTAATGAGGCATTTGCTGCCCAGGTTATAGGATGCGTTAAGGCCTTTGGCGATGCTGATTTTTGTAAAAAATATTTTAACCTCACAACTCCAATTGGTCATATTAATCAAGATATATTAAATGTTAATGGCGGGGCCATTGCCCTTGGTCATCCAGTTGGAATGTCTGGTGCTAGAATTATAATTCATGCTTTAAGAGAGTTGAAGAGAAGGAATAAAAAAAATGCGCTAGCAACATTATGTATTGGTGGTGGTCAGGGTGGTGCTTGCTTTTTAGAGGCTGCATAATTAATATTTATAAATATCTAAATTTAAAAAACATAATATGAAAATTGAAAATATCAAAATCGGTGAATTACCAGATAAAGTTAATGTAATAATTGAAGTGCCAATGAATTCTGATCCGGTTAAATATGAGATGGATAAAGATAGTGGTGCTATTTTTGTGGATCGCTTTATAGCAACGCCTATGTATTATCCTTGTAATTATGGATTTATTCCTCATACATTATCTGACGATGGTGACCCGGTTGATGTTTTGGTTGTTTCTGACTTTCCAGTAAATGCTGGCTGTGTAATTAAGGCAAAGCCAGTTGGTGTATTAATTATGGAAGATGAAAAGGGGATGGATGAAAAGATTATCGCAGTTCCGGCAAAAAAGCTAAATTCTTCATATGAAGATATCAATTCCTATAAAGAGCTTCCTGAAAATTTAATAAATAAAATTAAGCATTTTTTTGAAAGATATAAAGATCTTGAGAAGGGGAAATGGGTCAAAATCAACTCATTTGAAGATGCTAATAAAGCTAATGATTTAATTAATGAAGCTGTTATTAGATATAAGGAAGTAAATTAAGGGTTGCAATTTATAGATGCATGTTATTAGCCTAATAATATGGTCATTTTTAGCTTTATATTTTTTTTATCGATTTTTGTTGTAATAGGTGCTTTGTCATATTTTAAAAGTAGTGGCAACACGGATGATTATCTGATAGCTAATAGATCTATAAGCCCATTATTTACCGCTCTTTCTGCTGTAGCTACATTAAATAGTGGCTATATGTTTATTGGCATGATTGGCTACACTTATCTTTTTGGCTTATCATCGATTTGGCTTATGTTTGGTTGGATATTTGGGGATCTGATAGCATCTTTTTTGGTTCATCGTAAAGTTAGGATATTTTCTCAAAGGCGAAAAATATTAAGTTTTGCCGGGTTAATATCTAGTTGGCATGGTGATGATTTTAAAAAAGCAAGATTAGTTGCTGGTATAATAATTATTATTTTTTTGCAAACCTATGCTGCAGCTCAATTAAAGGCTGGCAGTAAGGCGCTTCACGTAATTTTTGGATGGGATTATTCATATGGTGCTCTAATAGGAGCGATTATTGTTCTAATTTATTGTTTTGCTGGGGGTATTAGAGCTTCAATATGGACTGATGTTGCTCAATCCTTTGTTATGATGGCTGCAATGATGGTATTATTGATGGTTTCTATAAGTAATTTTGGTGGAGTTAATATTATAATTAGCGATTTAAATAATATATCGCCACAATATATGAGGTTTTTTAGCGATGATATTAGTCAATCATTTTTTGCTAGTTCATTTTTATTTGTAATTGGGTGGGTTTTTAGTGGTTTTGGTGTTGCTGGTCAGCCTCATATAATGGTGCGTTTTATGGCAATGAAAAGTTCAAAAAATATTGCAAGAGTTAGATTCTATTATTATTTTTTCTACATATTATTTTTTGCATTAACTATTGCTACTGCATTAATTGCCAGATTAGTATTTACAGATAATTCAGATTTTGATACAGAATTAGCATTGCCAATGATGGCTCAAAAATTTTTACCAGAATTTTTAATTGGGCTAGTATTAGCTGGCTTATTTTCTGCAACAATTTCAACTGCCGATTCACAGATTTTAAGTTGTTCAGCGGTGCTTAGTAACGATCTAGCTGATATTAAAAAAAATAAATATATTGTAACAAAATTATCAACATTAATGACTACTATCATTGCTTTATTAATTGCATTATATGCTAGTAGTAATGTTTTTGAATTAGTATTAATTGCATGGTCATCATTAGGGGCGGTTTTTGCGCCGATATTAACATTATATGCATTTAATAAAAAAATTTCACAAAATTTATTAATAGCAATGATGATTTCATCTTTACTTTCAGTTATGTTATGGCAAAAATTAGGTTTAAGTAGCGATTTTAATGAGATGGCTGTTGGAATTATTATTAGTTTTTTAACATATTTTACCTTTAAGAAATGCTAAATATTTTAGGCATATGGACATTATTAAAAAAAGAAGTTTGGCGCTTTCTAAAGGTTTATCATCAAACTATTTTATCGCCAATTGTTAATATAATATTATTTTTGGCAGTTTTTTCATTATCTGTTGGTGATAAAATTAAAACAATAGAAGGACTACCTTTTGCAACTTTTATGGGGTCTGGCTTGATAATGATGGCTGCTATGCAAAATTCATTTGCTAATTCATCTTCCTCTTTTGTTATGAGTAAGGTTTTGGGCTATTTTGCTGATTATTTACTCCCCCCTATAGGTGCTTTTGGGTTATTATTGGCATTTACATTGGGTGCAATTTTAAGAGGTATATGTGTTGCGATTGTAGCATTTATAGCTATTTCCTTTTTTGTAGATTTTGAAATATTTAGTTTTTCATATTTAATATTTTACCTATTTTTTGCTTGTATGTTTTTAGCATTGCTGGGGGTGTTATGCGGAGTTATATCAGAAACCTTTGATCAAATGTCGGCAATGACAAGCTATGTTATAACTCCTTTAACTTTTTTATCTGGAACATTTTATTCCACCAAAGCATTGCCTGAATTTTGGTATAATGTTTCACAATATAATCCGTTTTTTTATATGATAGATGGCTTTCGATATGCTATGACTGGTTATCATGACGGTAATTTAAATATTGGCATTATTTCAATAATATTTATCAACTTAATATTGGCGTTAGTTCTTTATAATTTAATTAAAAAAGGATATAAAATAACAAATTAATTATTATTTATTTATGCATTCACCACAACAAAAATTCGACCTCATAAGATTGCTGCGTTCTAAAAATATTGATTTAAATATTATAATTGAACTTATAAAAAAGGGAGAATGCCCCTCTCAAATTATTAAAAGACTTATTAAATCTGGCTTTAATAATATTGCTTGTGAAAAGTCTATTGAGACAGAGTTAGTTAATATTACAAAATATGATGCTAAAATAATTACTATATTTGATGAAAATTATCCTTTTTTACTTAGTAATATCAATAATCCCCCTTTAATATTAACCATAAAAGGCAATATTGACCTTTTTAAAGAGCAGCTAATAGCAATAGTGGGGGCAAGGAATGCGTCATATAATGCTATGAATTTTGCTCGTAAAATATCATATGAAATATCTCAACATAATATTGTTACAGTTTCTGGGCTGGCAAGGGGTATTGATAGTGCTGTTCATGATTCATCGATAAATCATCGATCAATAGCAGTAATTGCAGGTGGTATAAATAATATATACCCTAAATGTAATAAATATCTATATGAATTAATTGCTAGTAATGGATTAATAATTAGTGAAAGCTGCTTCAATGATCCTCCTTTACCTCAAAAATTTATCTCCCGCAATAGAATTATTTCTGGATTATCTATGGCAATAATAATTATTGAGGCCGGAATTAGATCTGGTAGTTTGTCAACTGCTAATTTTGCAAATAATCAAGGTCGATATGTTTTTGCAGTTCCGGGAGCTCCTTATGATGATAGGTCTAAGGGGAGCAATAATCTAATCAGAGATGGGGCTATTATGCTAGAATCTATTAATGATATATTTAATGAATTAGAATTTATAAAAGAAAAAACTAATAATATTAAGGATGAATTTTTACCCAAAGATACAAATATTGATCTTAATGAGAGCGCTATATTGAAAATTTTAGATTGTAATGGAGTTCCTCTAGAATATCTGATATATAAGCTAAAAGCTAATATACCAGATATTAATTCTATATTAATAAATTTAGAGCTAAAAAATAAGATATATTATCAAGGTGGAAAAATATATCTTAAAAAGAATATATTTTAGATCTATTTTGATCTAACAGCGCTGATCTTAGTTTTGAAAGTATTAATATCTATTGCGCCAGGTATTAACTCATCTCCAATAACAAAGCCAGGAGTTCCGTTAACACCAATTGAAGAACCAAGATTAATATTATTTTTAATCATATTTTCTATGTTAGCTTGCTTAGTTGATAATGTTTCATTGATTAAATCAATATTAGCTCCGATTTTTTTAGCTATATCAAGAGCAGCTTGTTTGCCTCGATTAGTATTTTTCATTAATTCCATATGGAATTTGCTATATAATTTTGGTTGAGATAAATTAATTGCAAGGGCAATTTGAGCCATTTCATTTGATGGTTGACCCAAAATCGGATAATGTTTGTGAATTACTCTAAGTTTTTTATCTTGCTGAAGAAGTTTTTCTATAGTGCTAGATGCTCTTTTGCAATATCCGCAAGAATAATCAAAAAATTCAATAATAGTAACATCATGATTGCCATTCGAGATTACAGGATTGTCTTTATCATCATATAATTCTGAGGTTTTTTGAGAAAGATTTTGGCGAGATTTAGCCATTTGTTCTTCCATTATTTTTTTTTGCATATTTTGAATTGATTCTAATATTGCTTCAGGATTATCGCTTATCCATTTGGCAATAATTTGCTCAAATTCTTGGTTATTTGCAGCTTGGTTTGTTGAGTTACTGTTATTACCAAGGAATAAGAATGATAATAATGCAATTGCTATTACAACAGAAATAATAATTTTGTTTGATAATATATTTTTAGCTATAAGTTTTACGTTCATTTTGGTAGCTTTGAATTAATAATTTTAATGATTTTTATATTAATAATTCTATAACTCAATTATTAATTTAATTTAAACTTTATTAATAATTTTTTTTACATTGTGCCAGATTTTTCTTATGAAAATTGCTATTTAGGAAATAATATATGTGGAATTGACGAGGCGGGTAGGGGTCCTCTTGCTGGACCAGTAGTTGCTGCTTGTGTTGAGTTGGATTTAAGCTTTAATTATAGCGATATTAATGATTCAAAAAAAATAACACCAATTAAAAGAAGTAAGATATATAAATTTCTAATAGATAATGTAAAATACGGTATAGGGGTTGTTGATAATGACGTTATTGACAGGATAAACATATTAGAGGCAACGAAATTAGCTATGCTGAAATCCTATCAGGATTTTATTAGTAAATATCAAAAGCTTCCTGAAATTTTGCTAATTGATGGTAATTTTAAGCCTTTTGAATTATGCGATAATTTAAAATTAATAAAGCCTATTATCAAAGGTGATCAGAAATCCCTATCAATTGCGGCATCATCTATTATTGCGAAAGAATATCGAGATTTACTAATGAATCAGTATCATTTAAATTTTCCTCAATATGAATTTAACAGGCATAAAGGATATCCAACTAAAAATCATATAGCAAAAATTAAACAATATGGTATAATTAAAATTCATCGCCATAGTTTTGGGCCAATTAAAGCTCTAATTGACAATAAAACTGATATATAGTGTTAATTATTAATAAAAATGACAAAAACTCACTTGATATTGCATGTGATTTTTTAGATAGAGGTAAAATTATATCTTTTGCTACTGAGACAGTATATGGACTTGCTTGTGATGCAAATAATAAAAAGGCTATAGATTCTATTTATCAGATAAAAAAAAGAGATTATAACAAGCCTTTAGCTATTTTTTTTAACAATATTGATCAGGCTAAGAAATATGTAAAATTTAATGAATTAGCTAGTAAAATTTCTCAAAAATATTTACCAGGACCCTTAACTATTATTTTACCCAAAAAAAATCTAGCCAATTTGAAATTTGTTTCTAATTTTGATAGTAATAATTTAGCCTTTAGAATTAGTAATGATGATTTTGCTTTTAATTTAACTAAAAAATTTAAATCAATTTTGGCAGTAACTAGTGCTAATATATCGGGTGGTAATGCCGCAACTCATCATGATGAAGTAAAAAAAATATTTGCTAAATTGCCATTAGATTTATTAATTTCTGGAGGTTATTGTAGTTCTAAAATATCATCAACAATTATTAAAATTAATGATAATAATATTGAACTAATAAGGCAGGGTCAATTAACGATAAAAATTTAATGAAAATATTCAAATTACAGCAAAATTTCTTTTTCAAGATTATTGGTATCTCGGTTATATTATTCCTAATTATAGATAGCCAAAAAGATAATCCTGATTCAGTAGCTAGACTAATTAATAAAGAAAATATTGCCACAAGTACTAAAATTATCTCAAAAGAAGGTAAAAATATTATTCAAAAAGCTGCTATTGCTAAAGAAATGAAAAAAAGAGTCAGTAATAATGATTATAGTAATCAAAATGTAATTATTATAGACGAGATTGATTCATTTGATATGAATGTTTCAAAATGTGGAGATTTGGTAAATTTAAAAATAGAAATTTTAGATAGTGATGATAATTTATTATTTGTTAATGATAATGAAGATATAGAAATTGGTCAAAATAAATATCCACAATTAGAGAAATATATTCTAAATATGGGTCAAGGTGGAGTTAGAGTAATTAGCATTCCTCATAATCACAACATGAAATCAGAATTTATTAATCAATTTAGGTCAAATAATTCATTAAATATTATAATTAAGCTAACAATGCTTAATATCTTACATAGTAATAATAAATATAATTGTCAATGAAGCAAAATAACAACTTCTTTACCAAATTTCTTTACGATTATTTGCCGCTAATTGTTTTTTTTATTGCT
>CERI01084369.1_pt1 | contig 21050 bp, 18 predicted proteins | sample 350261 | NCBI WGS metagenome assembly CERI01 (sample SAMEA2620979, study PRJEB7988) | marine metagenome | isolation source: saline water (ENVO:00002010), including
AGAGGTTATGGCAAATTATTTAACATTAAGTTACTTATTTTGTTTTAACTCTCTTTTAAGCTCATCATATTCCTTCATTTTCCTTTTCATAAAATTAATTGTTAACTTAGTTCTTTCCGTTATTCCTTTTGGAGTCACCACATATCTTAAGTATTTTATTTAAATTAGATATTTCTTGTTCTAACATTTGTTTATTTGACATTAATGTGAGCTCTTAATTTTGCAGCCACTAAGCTTTCAGCTTTAGTTATATGACCAATTTTAGATTCCCCAATAGCTTGTTCTATTATTTTAATCGATCCAGATAATTCTCTTAGCCCCCTTGGTTCTAGCGATGCAGATTGATCAGAACCATACATGGCTCTATCTAAAGTAATATGTCTTTCTAAACTTGTAGCTCCTAAACAAATTGCTGCCAGCGATACGGCTACTCCTGTTTCATGGCCACTATAACCAACGTTACAATTAAATTCTTTTTTTAAAGCTGGAATAGTTTTTAAATTAGCATCTTCAATTTTCATTGGGTATGTAGAGATAGAGTGCATTAATTCAAAGGGTGTTTTATATTTTTTAAATATTTCAACAGCATCACTTATATTTTTTTTTGTAGACATACCAGTAGAGATAAAAGTAAATTTTTTTTGCTTTGCTACCTCTGTGATAAAATTTAAGTCCACAATCATAGCTGAGGCAATTTTATTATATTTAAGGTCAAATTTTTTACAGAAATTTAAGCTTTCTAAATCCCAAGCTGAAGCAAACCAATTTATCCTTTTAGATTTGCAGTAATTATCAATTTCCGTATATTCATCAAAATCAAACTCTAATCCTTCTTTTTGCTCTCTCTGCGTTGTTCCCCACGGGCTTTCCCTGGAAGAATCTAATAGCTCTTTCGAATAAACTTTATCAATTGTTCTTTTTTGGAATTTGACTGCATCGAATCCGCACTCCGCACTGATATCAATTAATTTTTTTGCAATATTTAAATCCCCATTGTGATTTATTCCAATCTCTGCAATTAAAAAAGTTTTAGCCATTTAAATTAAGCCTCTTTTTGAGTAGAACTTTTTGATTTTTCAGACGGGGGATAAATTAAATTTACACAATCTTTGCATGTTTTCATTTCATAAAATTTTCCATTTTTATGCATCTCTCTTATCTCATTCATTTTTGGAGAGTGCCACGCATCATAAATTTTTGTATCTTTAATTGAGCCAAGTTTTAAATCTTTATTAAAACTAACACAACATGGATACATAAATTCATTTCTAAATACAAATCTTTGAAATGGTTGCACGCATTTAAATTCTGAAACAGGTTTTTCATTATATTGATCGGTAGCATAATATTTTTTATACTTTTTCTTATTTGTTGTTGGAGGCATAAATTTTTGAATGCTAATCAAGTCAACTTTTGATTGCCAAAATTTAATAAATTCATCTACTTCATGTTCATTCTGCTTTACTTTACAAAAACTTACTCCAACGATTGGTAATTTATAATTTCCTTTTTCTTTTAATTCTAAAAATGTTTCAACATTTCTTATCACTCTATCCAGGGGAAGACTGCCAACTCTTACCTTTGAATATGTATCTTGAGTAAACGCATCAAAACTAAATCTAATTCTTGTAAGTCCAGAGTCCAAAATTTGTTGAGATCTTTTTGGTGTTAGTGCCGAACCATTATTATTTAACATTATATCGATAAAGCCTTTTTGATGTGCATAATATATATATTTATGTAAATCTTTGATTAAAAAAGGTTCATTATTTCCTTGTGGTGATAAAGAAGGACATCCATAATCAGATCCTTCATCTACAATTTTTTTAAAATCATTAAAATTTAAAGGCTCACCTTCATAATATTCATCAACCTCTTTTTTATGACCAATTATGCAGTGTGGACATTTATAATTACAATTTTGGTTCATATCTAAGTGTAAAAAAAGTGGAAAATCTGTAACTACTTCAAATCTATTGGCTGCATCCCAAACTTTTCTGTAATCAACAAATTTTTGACCAATAATATGGCCTAGTTTTGTATTTATATCTTCCTCTGTAGAAAAATGACGTACCTTTCCGTCTGTTGAATATTCTTTAACGTTATCTTTATTTTTTTTCATATTTAATTTTAAGATACTAACGTTCAATAATTGAACTGTACAGCTAAAAATTTTGTTCAATCAAACAATTATTGGCTTTAACCATGTATTTTTTAAATTTTGTTGGAAAGAATCTTTATGTTAGAGTCTAAAATACGATGAAAAAATTTTCTTTTTTTATAATTACCGTCTCAATTATTGCCATTATTTTCGAGATAGCATCATTTACTGTTCTTAAGGTTTATAAAATGGTTTATGTGCCTAAGATTGAAAAAAAATATGAAAAAATCAATTTAGAAAATGAATCAAGAAGAGATTATCATCAATACCATGCTTTTTATGGATGGAAAAAAAAAAATATATCTTCTAAAAATATTAATGTTAAAAACTCCTTAAGAGTGACCACGCAGAATTTAAAATGGGACTCTAAATCTAAAATTTGGTTTTTTGGTGGATCTACAATGTGGGGATCAGGTGTAGCAGACAACAAAACAATACCATCATATGCAGCTAAATTAGATCATCGTTTTCAACCTGTAAATGTTGGTGAAGATGGCTATAACGCAGGACAGTCATTAAATAGATTAATAGAAAATATTGATCAAATAAATGAAGGAGACCATATAATTTTTTTTGACGGTGTGAATGATGCTTATTCTAAGTGCAATATTAATAATGGACCTAATGGAACCGAACAAGTTAGACATATTAGAAAGTTAATAGAAAAAGATAAACATCCTTTTAAGGGTTTGCTTACAAATGTTGTCTTTAAATTTACAGAAAGCAATACTTTTAAATTATATAATGGAATAAAAAAAAAATTAGGCTTTAAAGATAATGAGCTGAACACTTATGGCTGTAAAAATAGTGAATATGCATTTGAAGTAGCTAACAGCACGGTTAGACATTGGAAAATTGGTGAAATAATTTCAAAAAATAAAAAAGCTAACTTTCATTGCATTTTGCAACCCAACCCATATACGGCAGATTTTAAAGTTCCACATGCAACAAGAAAACTTTATCAAAACGCTACAAAAGATGTTTATCCTATAATTAAAAATTTAGCAAAATCATTAGATTGTTTTTCAGATTTTACTAAAATATTTACAGAAGATTTTTATTTTGATGAATGTTGTCACGTCTCAGATTTAGGAAATAAAATTTTAGCCCGAGAAATTGTTAATAAAATTTTTATAAAAGAATAATTTCCTATCAAATTTTTTTTGCAAGATGCAAATCAAATTTATTATCTATTTCAATTGAGTTCTTTATATTCATCATAAAACATCCAATTTTTTCAAATAATCTTACTTTATGTTTGAAAAATTTTTTATAATTAAAAATATAAATTGCACCATTTTCAATAATTAAAGGCTTCGAGTCTTGCTCTCTTTTTCTTTTTTTTAAATTATAAGTTATTGGTGAATATTTTTTATTATTTTTTTTCCAGATACTTAATTTATCATTATAAGCTGAAAATAGTGAATCGAATTTACCTTGTTCAAAAAATTTTATAGATTTATCTATATCTTTGTTATTTCTGTAAGGAGAGGTTGGTTGAAGAATAATCACATTTTTTACTTGTATTTTTTTATTATTTTTTAAATAGTTTAATGCGTGAAAAACAGCAGACTCAGTAGAACAATGATTTGCAGATAATTTTTTAGGTCTTCGAATATAAATTACTTTATTAGTATCTTTTTTTAGTAATTTTTCTATATCAGTTGTTATTATTATTTTTGACAAAAACTTACTCTTTTTTGCTGCCTCTAAGGTGTAGTTAAAAAGTATTTTATTTTTTAATTTTGTAATATTTTTATTAGGAAGTCTTTTAGAATTTTTTCTAGCGGGTATTATTGCTAAATATTTTATCATTTCAATTTATTATTTTTAAGTTCTTTTTTAAGTTCATCATATTCCCTTATCTTTCTTTTCATAAAATTAATTGTAAGTTTAGTTCTTTCCATAATACCTTTAGGAGTGACGACATATTGCAAATATTTAATTTTGTTTTCTTGATTTTGAAAGTTTTGCAATTTTACATAACCTTTATTTTGGAGTTCTTTAATGCAGTAATTAAGCTTGCCCAAGCTGAAGCCTAAATCCTTTGCAAGTTTTCTTTGAGAAGCATTAGGTTTTTTTTGAATTTTTCTTAAAACGTTTAAATGATCAATGTTGTCATTTTTATTCATAAATTTATTTTATTTTAGTAAATTTGTTCATTATTTGAACACAATAACGTTCAATTATTGAACTGTAAAGCTTTTTAATGTTATATAAAAGGTCATTATTAATATATGAAATATTTTATACAATTTAGCAAAATTCTTAATTCTAAACAAAAAAAATCATTTTTTCTTTTAACTTTTTTGATGTTTATTTCAATGGTTTTTGAAATTTTTGCACTAAGTATTCTGTTTATTTTATTAAACTTTCTTGCAGATATTCCAAATAATCAAAGCATAATTTTAATTGAAAAGATTAAAAATCTTAATTTTGACTATCCAATACATTTACAGATTTTAATATTTTTTCTTTTAATTTTTTTTGTAAAAACAATTATAAATATTTGTATTAGCTGGAAAGAAAATAAATATATCTTCACTACAAAGGCTGAGATAGGCCAAACTTTTTTCAAAGGTTATATTTATCTTCCAAGAATATTTCATTTAAGATCTAACACTTCAGAAATAATAAAAAACTTAACGACCGAAATGGATTATTTTATTGGAGCACTTCTTGCAGTTTCAATAATTGTTATGGAGTCAATAGTGTTAATAGGATTAGTAGTTTTTTTGCTTTTTATAAATTATAAAATTGCAATTATATCTTTATGTCTTTTAGTTGTATTTTCATTATTAATGAATTTTATAAATTCAAAAGTTGTCCTAGAGATGGGAAAAAAAAGGATTAGGTACATGCAAAAAAGGTTACAGCACATTATAGAAGGCCTTTCAGGATCTAAAATATTTGAAATAACTTCTTCACAAAACAAGCTTATTGATGATTTTAATGTCTACAATGATGGGTTAGCCGATATAAATACCAACGTAACATTTAGAAGTGTTCTACCCAAACCATTATTTGAGCTTTTCATACTCACAATAACAGTTATTTTTTTACTTTTTTTTCTTCAAGAGAGTAGCCAATTAAAAATTGCATTACCAACACTTGGCGTGTTCTTATCGGCTGCATATAGACTTGTACCTTCTTTTGGAAAAATAATGTCTCAAATTCAAAAATTTCAGTATTTTATACCTGCGGCTGAAAAATTAGCTAAGGATATAGATAAATTTAATGTGCCAAAACAAACAAATTATGTAACTAAAAAATTAGAATTTAAAAAAAGTATAAAATTTAATGATGTAAATTTTTCATATTATAAAAACTATAATTTAGAAAAAAACTTAACATTTAAAAATTTAAATTTAGAAATTAAAAAAAATTCTAAAATAGGTATAATTGGTCAAAGCGGATCAGGTAAAAGTACTTTTCTTGATATTTTGATGGGTCTTTTGGAACCTCAAAAAGGTAATATTTTTATAGATGAAATTAGAATTCAAAGTATAAAAAATAATTGGCAAAAAATTATCGGATGTGTGCCTCAAGAAGTTTTTATCTTAGATAATACATTAAAACAAAATATCGCGTTTGGATTAGAAGAAAAAGATATTGACCTAGAAAAAGTCAATTCAGCAATTAAATTAGCTAATTTAGACGATCTTAAGAATAGTTTGAAATTCGGAATTGAAACACTTGTTGGAGAAAAAGGATCAAGATTGTCAGGTGGTCAACGCCAAAGAATAGGAATAGCAAGAGCCTTATACAACGATCCTGAAATATTAATATTTGATGAAGCTACTAATGCATTGGACACAGAAACAGAGAAAGAAATAATACAAGAAATATTTGATAAAAGTTTGAATAAAACAGTAATTTTTGTATCCCACAATAAAGAGAATCATAAATTTTGTGACTCAATATATGAGGTTAAAAATAAGACATTAATAAATTCGAAGAATTAACTATGTGTGGTATAGCCGGTTATATTGGAGGTAAACAAATAAATTTTCAAAGGATTAAAAATGGCTGTGATGAAATGAATCATCGAGGGCCTGATGATGCTGGAATATTTTTTAAAGATTATAAAAAACTTCATGTGGTATTAGGCCATAAAAGACTATCTATAATTGATCTGGACTCTAGATCAAAACAACCATTTTATTATAATAACTCAGTATTAATTTTTAATGGTGAAATTTATAACTATCTTCAACTTAGATCTGAATTAGCTAATTTAGGGCACGTTTTCAAAACATCAAGCGACACAGAAGTTTTATCTCATGCATTATCTCAATGGGGAAACAAAGCTTTAGACAAGCTAGAAGGCATGTGGGCTTTAGCTTGGTTTGATATTAAAAAAAACGAATTAATTTTGTCTCGAGATAGATTTGGTGAAAAACCACTTTATATTTGGAAAAATGAAGAAGGAATATTTTTTGCATCTGAAATTAAAGCCTTAAGCACAATGGTAAGAAAAAAACCAACTATTAATAAAAATCATTTAAAAAGATATTTAGTCAATGGCTATAAATCTTTACATAAGTACAAAGAAACTTTTTTTGAAGAAATTAATGAATTGTCAAAAGGAAAATTTGTAAGAATAAATAACAATTTTAAAATAAATGAACAAACATATTGGAAACCAAGTTACGAAATAGATAAAAAACTATCATTTATTGATAGCAAGGTTTTAGTAAGAGAAACATTAATCAAAGCAGTAGAAAAACAGTTACAGGCTGATGTACCATTGGCATTTTGTATGAGCGGTGGCGTAGACTCAAATTCTCTAATGGCTATTGCAAAAAAAATTTTTAATTACGATGTACACGGTTTTACAGTAGATAGTTCAGATAAAAGATATAGCGAAAAATCTATAGTTCTTTCAACAATTAAAGACTTAAAAATCAAAAATACATTTATTACACCAAATAAAAAAAATTTTTTAAATAATTTAAGGTCTCTAATTAAATCAAGAACAAGTCCAGTCTATACGATTGCAAATTACTGTCATTCCGAACTGATGAAATCAATTTCAAGTAAAGGCTATAAAGTTTGTATTGGTGGAGCGGGAGCAGATGAACTTTTTTCCGGATATTATGATCATCATTTATTTTATTTACGACAAATTCGAAAAAATAAAAAGTTATTTAAATCTTCATTTAATTATTGGTCAAAAAATATTCGTAAGATAACTCGAAATCCATTTTTACTTAAATACAAATCATTTTTAAAGCACAAGAAGCCAAGAGGTCATATCTTTTTAAATAATGAAATTTTTGAAAATTTTCTTGAGAGCCCATGGTCAGAAAAATTTAAAGAAGAAAAATTTACTAAAGATGAACTAAGAAATAGAATGTTAAATGAAATTTTTCATGAAACTATTCCAGCGATCTTGCATGAGGAAGATATTAATTCTATGCATTATTCAATAGAAAATCGAACACCTTTCTTGGATCACAAGCTTTTTGAAGTTTGCTCAACTATACCTACGGAGTTTTTAATTAACAAAGGGCAAGCCAAATCAGTTTTAAGAGAGTCGATGAAAGGCTTAGTACTAGAAGAAGTTTTAAGAAATAAACAAAAGGTTGGATTTAATGCATCAATAATGGAGCTGTTAAATTTTAAAGATCGAAAGGTAAAAGATGAAATTTTAGATGATAGCAACATTTTTCAAATTGTGAGTAAAAAAAAAATTGAGGAATTACTGAAAATGAATTCTATGAAAAATAGCTACAGTAAATTTTTATTCTCATTTATTTCTGCAAAAATATTTATGGATGTCAATCAATGAAAGGATATTTAATTTTTTCATTAAAAAAAGCTATAGGAATTACAATAAATACTAAATTAAAAAACGAATATAAATATACGTATTTCTTAACCGATAGAGTGATAATTTTTAATCTTTTACGAAAAGAAAAGTTAAAAGTTATCTTACTTCAAGATTTTTTAAATCAAAAACAATTAAATAGGATTTTTTTAGAAAACTATGAAAAATTTAATTTATCTCTTAAAAAAATGGATGAACAAAGTATTGAAAAAATAAATTTATTTTATAATACATTTCGGTATTTGGGTTCAAGAGATTATGTGGGCATAATCTGCATGACAGCTGCACTCAAAAATATTTTAAAAAAGTATAAATTTAAAAAATTTACTTTATTTTTAGGTTTTAGGGGAGCTATTTTTCACGAAAATATTTATGTAAAAATTTTTAATCATTTTTGCAATATAAACAAAATAAATTTTTGCATTGAGAAGTCGGAAAGAAATTTAAGATTCAATTTTTTAAAGATAATTTATAATTTTTTATCAAAATTTAAAATTATTCTTAATTTAAATTTTTTAAAATTAAATCAATTAGTTAAAAAATACTTAACAAAAATAAAATTTTTTAAGAAAAAAAATTCTATTTTAATTATTGAACCAGCTTTTGATTTAAATTATCTAAATTATCAATATAATAATACTTTTTTTAAAGACTTTGATTTAGGAAAGAAAGTTTTTAGTGATCATGTATTACAAGATTTTAATCAATATAATAAAAAAAATACATTTTTAAAGATAGTAGAAGATCATTTAAAAAACAATATTGTATTTAACATAGAATTAATTCGACGCAAATCTAATGAAATATTGGAATTTGTTAAACAAAATAAAGTAAAAAAAATATTTTGGGGTGTTGCTCCAAATCCATTATTAGCAAATATTTTAGATTATATAAAAAATAAAAAAATAAAAATTTATGGAACACAACACGGTGGTAAATATTTAATTCAAAAAGATGATATTTATCATAAAGACAGCGATTACTCTTTTTGTGATGTGTTTCTAGCTTATGGGGTAAGCAAAGAATTTAAAAAAAAAAAATTTTCTCCTAAAACAAAAATAATTAATATTGGAAGTTTTAAATCTATTTTTCTTAAAAAAGAAATTCAAAAGAATAAGCAAGCTCACCTAACCAAAAATTTGCTATATATACCTATTTCATCGTCTTTTTTAATTAAACCATTTTATGGTTTAAAAGAAATAAATCATTACTCCCGGCAAACCCAAATATGTAATTTTCTTAATAAAATGAAATCTAATAAAGAATATGTGAAAGTAATTTCTCAACCTATTAAATTTGGTCAAGTGATAGATGAACTAAGTCTTGAACATAACCCATTGAATTTTGATATAGCAAGTTATAGAAATTTGAAAACAATAACAGGATCAATATCAAATGCTTTAAAAGAATTAAGTCCTAGAGTGATTATTTGTGATAGTTTGAGCACACCAATATACGAAATGATGTTGTCGAATTCAGAAATTATCTTATTTTTAGATCCAGAAAATTTGCCTAAAAAAGATGTAATGTCCCTCATATCAAAAAGAGTTTTTTTGGTAAAAACTATAAAAGAGATGCGATTAGCTTTGGTAAAAATTAATCAAAGAAATAAATTAAAAGCTAAAAACGAGGAATTTATTAAAAAGTTTTATCTTACTAAAACGGAAATTCTGCAATATAAGTAAATATATTTGGTTTTTTTATTAGATAATTTAATGATATTATTTAGAACACTATGAAATTTATTATCAAACTATTATTTATTTATACTTGTATGCAAACTTATTCTTATGCATATCTAGATCCTGCTACTGGCAGTTTAATTTTACAATACCTAATTGCGGGTATAGCCGCAGTTGCCTCAACGGCCTCTTTTTTCTGGACTAAAATTAGAAACTTTATTGTTAAAAAAATTTTAAGAAAAGAAATTAAAGAGGATTCATCTAAAGAAAACAACGCAAATAAGTAGTTTTTGTTTAATATTTTTCAAGATATTTTTAATTATTTTCAGTTTAAAAAAATTGAAAAAAATACGAGAATCGGTTTCTTTTCAGAAAATAATTTTATTTATGAATATTTAGAACCTTTTATAAAAAATAAACTTAAAAAACATAAGATAATTATTATTAGTTTTCAAAAATTAGAAAAAACATACCTAGATAAATCTAATATTTTTGTATTTAAAACTAAAATAATCCAAGAATTGGTATTTTTAACTTTAAAATTAAAATACCTCTATTCATCAACACCTGATTTAAATTACACAATTTTTAAAAAGTCTAAATTTTCAAATTGTAAGTATATTTACTTAAGCCATACACCCGTTAGCATGACTTTAATTTATAAAGCTAATTCATTTAATCATTTTAATGCAATACAAGTTACTAATGATTATCAGTACAAAGAAATGATTGAAATTAAAGAAAAAAATAACTTAAAAATAAAGATTTTTAAATCAAAATATCTTTTTGTAAGAGAACAGCAAAAAAAAATTTCATCTAAAAAGTTTAAATACGATGTTCTTGTAGCTCCTTCATGGAATAGTAATTTTTATAAAACTGACTGTCATAGTATTTTAATAAATTTGCTTAAAAAAAAAGGTTTAAGTTTTAAATTTAGACCACACCCAATGTCTTATAAAAAAGAAGAAATAAGTAAAAAAAATTTAAAGGATTTAAACGTTGTAGTTGATGAAGATAGGATAATTAGCTTTCAAAACTATAATTTTATAATTTCTGATTGGTCGGGTATTTTTATTGAATATTCATTAATTTACAAAAAAAAAGCATTTTTAATTAATACTCCAAAAAAAATGGTCAATAAAAATTATGATATATTTGACAATAAACCTATCGAGATCACATTAAGGAATATTTTGGGTGAAAGTTATGAAATTAACGAAATACCTAAATTGGTTGACTCTTTATGCGATCAAAAAAATAGTCAAAATAATTCTAACGATGAAAACTTCAAGCAAATATTAGATGAAAATTTTTATTGATGAATAGTTAAATGATTGATTTTTTATTTAATATTTTTGAGATACTTTTTGACATATAATAATCAGGAATTTTTTTATTTTTCAAAATTTTTTTTCTAATATATGTGCCACTAATTAATTTCTTTATAGTATTTCCACAATTATTACATTTTTTATTCATTACTTTTCTACAAGAAAAACATAAAAATGGTTCATTAAATTTGATAATTTTAATTTTTAATTTTCTTTGATATTTTAAACACTCGGATTGAGATTCATACTTTTTATAATAATTCTTTATACCCGCATGATCTCTACCTACTAAAAAGTGCGTACATCCATAATTTCTTCTAACTAAAGCATGCAACAATGCTTCTCTTGGGCCCGCATATCTCGGGTAAGAATTAAATAAAGCAAAATAAACATTTTTATTTCTATAAATTTTTTTTATCAACGCTTTGTTTGTTCTAATTATAATCTTCTCTTTAAATTCTCCCTTTTTAAATTGTCCAATAAGTGGTTGAATTAACAAGCCATTGCATTTACTTAAGGCATGTCTATGAATCCATTCATGTCCTTTATGGGGAGCATTTCTTGTATGAAATGCTACTAATGATTTTATTTTAGAATTTCTAATTTTCTTTTTAAATTTTTCAGGATAAGTATAATTAATTTTTTTCATAACGCTTATATTAAAATTTTTTATTGAACAATTTAAAAAATACTCACCGGAATTAATAAACTGATTGAAACCGGGATGTTTATTATCTTTTGTTTTAAAAATTTTTGTACCTATTTTTTTTTTATCTAAAGTAAAAATTGAAAATATTTTAAGTTCACAAATTTTTCTATTTTTATAAATTGCTTGAACTTTTTTTAATTTTTTTATTTTTAAATAATCTTTTTTTGAAACACTGATATAAATTGGAAGTGGAAAAAAATGATTTTTTTTTATTTGATAATTATTAATTATTGATAAAAATTCTTTTTCAGAAACAAATTTAGTTAAAGGTAAATAACACTTAAAATGAATATTAATAATATCTAAAAAATTCGAATAACTTATTTTAAGTTTCATTTTAAATTCAATGTAAGAATTGCCATGTTAGTTATATAAAGAAAAATTTTGTATAATTCTACTTTTTGCTATAAAATATACAAATTATTATTTTCAAATGAATTTTTCACATATTTGTATTGGAGGCGGAATAACTGGAATTGAAACAACTATTAAATTAGTTGAAAATTTTTACAAACAATACAAAAATAACAAATTAAAAAAACTTTCAATTGCAATTGTTGATAAAAACCCCGGAAATATTCCAGGTGGTGTTGCATATGGTTTTAAATCGTCAAAGTTTGGTTATTTTAATAACCCTATTCGATTATCTCCTAAATCATTTCAAGATTGGTTAACTATCAAAAAAAATAAATTAAAAATAATAAAATATCTAAACCAGAATGGAGGAGATACTGGAAAAAAATGGATTAAAAAAAATAAAAAAAAATTATTTTCTAATAATAAAAAAGAACAAGAAGAGCTTTACGTGCCTAGAGCTATCTCAAATATATGGATGGAAGAAAAATTAATTACAATGTTAGATAAAATAAAAAAAAATAAGATAAATTGTGAAATTTTTTTTTTCAGAGGAGAGATAGTTTCAATTAAAAATGATAAAAACAGTTATAAAAAAATCTTTTTTAAAAAAAATATCTGTAAAGAACTTTTTTTAAAAGTTAAAAAAAATTCACTTAAACAAATAAATTTTGTTGAGGGAAAAAATCAAAAATATATAAAATCTATTACACAAAGTGTAGGATTAGGATTGCCTCCCCCAAAACAATTGGCTGATAAAAATGTTTTAAACAATAAAAATTATATTTGGGATTTCTATGTTGAGGGTTCTACAAATCGATTATTAAAATTAATTTCTGCTCATCCTAATAAAAAAATGACTGTAGTATATTTTATTGGATATAAGGCAGGTTTACTTGAAGCTCTAACAGAACTAGAACAATTTATATTTAGAACCGGTAAAAATATAAATCTTATATGTTCTTCAAAAAATTTAGTTAGTATACAAAAAGCTGAAATGTCTAAAGATAAAAAAAAATTAAACCTTTCTTTTTTTATTAAAAAGAATTTAAAAAAAATAAAATCTGCAAAACAAATTGAAAAATATTTAATAAATGAATTTACATTAGCGTTGCAAAAAGGATTTAATAAATATGATGTTTGGACCAATATACTTAAACAAAATATACTTGATAAATGTTTATTAAATCTTAGCTCAAGACAAAAAAATTTATATAATACAATTTATCATACTAAAATAAGAAATTTAACAAGATTTACTTATCCAGAAACAATTAATGCTAGAGAAAATTTATTTAAAAAAAAAATTTTAATTTCAAGTAAAGAGAGAGTAAAAAAGGTTTCAAAAAAAGGAACTAAGCTTATTGTTAATGTAAGTGACTCTTTTAATAAAAAAAAAAATTATATTTGTGATATTGTTGTAAATGTATCTGGACCTTTAAATGTAGGAGAATTAAGACATGAAATTCCTCTAATTAATGTTCTTAAGAAAAATGGTGGCAAAGTAAGCTCTGGCGCATTCCTGGTAAATAATAATTTTGAGATTAAAGGTTTAAAAAATATTTTTACACCTGGAATTCTGGCCAAAGGTTTTAATCCTGAAAGAAAAACTATTTTTAAAGCAATTCTTAAAAATTCAATATTAGTTGGAAAAAATGTAGCAAAAGTGTTACTAAAAGAAAAAAATTTTTAAAATGAGCTCACCTATTCTAGATGTATTATCATGGGAAGAATTTAATAAATTTTCTAATGAACGAAAAGTTTATCCCCCAAGAGAAATTGATCTTTTTAATCGTTTAATTGCTCATACTAAAAATTTTTTCTTAATTTCTGCTTATGGAGCTTTTACCCAAGGATACGTAATGTTAATTACTAAAGAATTAATGCCTTCAATGAGCATGGTAGAGGACAAAAATTTAGAGGAATTAAATTGGTTAATTTTAAAAATAAAAAAAGCTATTGCAGCAACCTATAATAGAGATGTAGTTTATTTTGAGCACGGGATGTGTGCGTGTGTAGGTGGTTTAGATAGAGCTCATTTACATTTTATGAGCATTGCAAAAAATATAAAAAAAGAAAAAATTATTTCAAATATAAATAAAGTTTTAAAAAAAAGACGTGCCGGTATTTCAGCTGTAGAGCTTAACGGACATAAACTTGATAATATTCATGATATTACTCATATAATGGATAGTTTAAAAGTTGAGGAATATAAAATGCATGGAAAACAATTGAAATATGAAGATATTAATTGTGAGATAGAAATCGATAATTGGCCAGTGTCAACTAGACAGCACACTCAAAAAGGTGGGCACTATGTTTTTTTTAAATCAGGAGATAATAATTCATCTTTTTTAACTGATAAAAATTTTCAAACTCAGCTTGGACGGCAAATTGTATATGAATTAGAATTAGAGTGTAACGAGAAAATGAATAAATTTCATATCAACGAAATGAAAAAAAATAGCTATGCAAATATATGGAAATGGCAAGAATTTCCTTTTAAAGAAAATATGCTTAATACAATGGGTGATTTAATTCCTGAATTAGCAAAAATCGAAGAAAATGAAAATAAATTTGATTTTCAAACATTTAAGAAAAAAGCTGATTAAATTGAAATATGTTTAAAAGATATGTTTTAAATAAAGACTTGCTGACTTTGTCACTTTTAAGCACTTTGATCCCAGGGACATGGTTTACAGCAATTAGATCTGATATTGATCTTTATGTAGCTAAAATTTTAATTATCACAACATTATTTATTCTAATTCTTTCTTTCTTTCTTTCAATAATTTTAAAATTATTATTTAAAGAAAATATTTATAACATTTTCTCTTCGGTTTTATTTTTTGTTTTTATTTTTTTTAACTTTTTTTTAATAGATAGTTTTTTAAAGTCAATTTTAGGATATGATTTTTTACATATTCTAACTGAATTAAGTATTACTATCACTTTTATAATTGGATCGTTATTTTTTTACTTTTCATTGAGTAAAAATAAGATTTTTATAAGATTTGCAACAGTATTGATCCCGCTATTATTAATTATAAATTTAACTAATACTTTTTTTTCTATAAAAAATGATAAAAATTTGAAATATCCTATATTTTCTGAAGATAGTTTTTTAACTAGCAAACAACTAAAAAAAGAAAAAGAAAATATTTATTACGTATCTTTGGACGGAGCAGTTCCAATAGATTTTTTTAATAAAAAAATATTTAATATTAACGTAAAGGAATTTTACAATACATTAGAGGCCAATAATTTTAAAGTTATAGAGGGAGTTGAATCAAAATACTTTAGACAAATAATTGATTTAGACTCAATTACTATCTCTGAAATATTTAATCTAGGTAAAATTAAAAATGCTAAAAAATTTTATGAAATAGATAAAGTTATTCCATTTATAAAATCTGAAAATTTTTTTCTAGAAAAATGTAAAATTTACATGTGTGATAATGAAGGTGAAAGATTAAATTTAACTGATTATAATGCTAGAAATTTAATTTCTTCAAACGCAACCTTTCCAACAATTTTAAAAAATTTTAACTCTACGCCTCTAGGAATATTATTAAAAAAAATAAATTATGATTTTATCTGGGTTGGCTCAAATGACTCCAATTGTGTTTTTTTTAATCATCAGCTGTGTCACGTGGATAAAAAATCTTTATTAAGTAAGATTAATAATTATTTAGATTTTGATGAAATGTACAATTCAAATTATGTTTTGCGAAACTACTTAAATCAAACACCATTGTTAAGAATTAACAAAAAATTAAACAAAGAAGGGTTTAGAGTTAAGAAAAACTTAAAAAAAGCTAGCATACAAATTGACAGCCTTAAAAGATTTATAGACACAAATAATTTAAAAAAAAATTCGTTTACATTTATTCATTATGGCCTGCCAAAAGTAAATTTTATTAACAATGACTTACCCGTTGTATTTAATGATGATTGCTCTTTGATAAATGTCGATAAAAAAGTAAATGTTTCTAAACTTGGTAATGAAAGGCTTCAATATTTTAATGTAGAAGGTTTTCAAGATTATTACTCTTCAAATTATTTATGTATGTTAAAAAGAGTTCAAGAATTTGTAGAATTTATTAATTTAAAAGACCCTAACTCTCAAGTAATAATACAAGCAGGTTTTAACGTCCCATTATTTGAAAATAAAACCAAAAGAAATGACTTCAAAATCTTTACTTTAAGTAAAATAAATAGAAGATGTGATGAAAATGTTTCTAATTTAGATAGCCAAATAGATGCCATTAAACTACTTATTAGATGTTCTCTTAAATAGACAGCTAAAATAAAAAAATCCCTTTACAGTTCAAATTTTGAACAGTATATTGTTCAAAAATTGAACACGTATGAATAAAATCTTAAAATTTGGAAAAAAATCAAGTGATATTTTTTCTATTAAACAGAACTTTTATATAGAAAATGATATTTTGTTGAGTAAGCAAAAAAAAATATCAAAAATTTATAAGAAACAACCATTAAGAAAAAAATGTAAAGCTTGTAATAAAAAACTCGCTGGAAATTTTTTTTCTAATCATATGGTTAACTATATAGAATGTAGAACTTGTGGTCATATCAACGGAAAATATCAAGATACAGAAAAATTTAGTAATTTAATTTATAAATCTTCTACAATTAATTATTCAAAAAATTATTTTTCACAAAATTTACAAAAATTTAAAAATAGACAAAGAAAGATTTACAATCCTAAGGCAGTATTTTTAAAAAAAGGGATTAAAGAGTGGAAAAAAATAAAAATTTTAGATTTTGGTTGTGGATCTGGTTATTTCGTTTCATCATTACTAGATAGTGGATTTAAAAATGTAGAAGGATATGAAGTATCATTGGAACAAATTAACTATGGAAAAAGAATATTTAAGTTACTTAAAAAAGATCACACCTTTCTCAAATTTTTAAATAATAAAGAAATTTTTAATAAAATTAAAACTACTAATGCCTCGTGTATTTGTTTAATTGGTGTATTAGAACATCTTGTAGATATAAAAAAATTTTTAAACATAATAAGAGTTAATAAAAAAATAAAATACATTTATTTATGTGTTCCAATGTTTTCTTTTACTTCAATAGTTGAAAATAGTTTTCAAAATATATTTAATAGACAACTTGGTGGTGGGCATACTCACTTATTTACAGAAAAATCTTTAATTAATATGATGAGTAAAATTAATTTTAAGGAAATATCAACATGGTGGTTTGGAAGTGATTTTTCTGACTTATTTAGATCTTTTATGGTACAAGTAAATAAAAAAAATGAACAACCTTTAATAAATCAATTAAAAAAATTACAAAATCAAATTGATAGTTTACAACTAATTTTAGATAAAAAAAAAATGTCTTCTCAAGTACATATGATTTTAAAAAGAAAAACTAGGAGTTAAACAATGCAAACTAAAAAGAAAATACCAGTTTTTGATATTGCACTGGGCGAAATTGAAAAAAAATATATTAAAGATTGTGTTGATACATCTTTTATTGGTCAAGGCCCATATGTAAAAAAACTTGAAGAAAAATTTAGTGAATTCGTTGATTGCAAGTATGGAACAACTACTACTAGCGGCACTACAGCGCTTCATCTTGCTTGTGCTGCAATAGGAATAAAAAAAGATGATCAAGTACTAGTTTCTTCTAGTACCAATATGGCCTGCCCTTTTGCAATAGATTACTGTGGAGCTATTCCGATCCCGATAGATATTGAAAAAGAAACATGGCAAATTGATACAAATAAAATAGAAGAAAAAATTAATGATAAAACAAAAGCAATAATGGTCGTACACTTATTTGGTCATCCAGTTGATATGGATCCAGTTTTAAGTATAGCAAAAAAATATAATTTAAAAATTATTGAGGATTGTGCCGAAGCCCATGGAGTTGAATACAAAGGTAAAAAAGTTGGATCGATTGGTGATGTAGGAGCCTTTAGTTTTTTTGCTAATAAAACTATTACCTGCGGAGAAGGTGGTATGGTAGTAACTAATTCAACCGAAATTGCTGAAAAGGCCAAAAGTCTTAAAAATCTTTCTTACGGGAAGGTAAATAAATTTATGCATGACGATATTGGCTTTAATTACAGACTACCTAATATAAGTGCAGCGCTAGGTCTGGGTCAATTTGAAAATATTCAGTATGTTTTTAAGGAAAAAGAACGAATTTACAACAGATATAAAAATAATTTAAAAGATGTAAAAGGTTTAAATATCCCGGTTGTAAGAGAATGGGCTACTAAATATATAATGTGGGTTTTTAATCTCTATTTGGATGAAAATTTTCCAATTTCGAGAGATGAACTAACCGCTAAACTTAAAGAAAAAAATATTGACACTAGAGATGCCTTTGTACCTATAAATCAACAACAAATATTGATTGATAAATACAAATTATTTAAAGCAGAAGATTGTCCAAATGCAAATTATATTATGAAAAATGGATTTTATCTACCATCTGGAAACACAATTACAAATGAAGATATAGACTATGTTTGTGATGAAATAAAAAAAATGGTTAAATAATTATGAATTTTGCAGTTATCGGACTAGGATCATTTGGAACTAAAAGAGCCCAATCAATAAAGAATTCAAAATTAGCAAAATTAATTGCCATAAATGACACGAACTCAGAAAATGCCGAAAAAGCTAAAAAAATTTTAGAAGTAAAAGTTGCTGGCTATAAAGAAATTTTAAATGATAAATTAGTAGATGTAATTTGTATTTGTGCACCCAATAAATTTCACAAGGAAATAATTATTGATAGTTTGAAAGCAGGAAAACATGTTTTTTGTGAGAAACCAATTTCACGAAACTTTCAAGAAGCTCAAGAAATATTTGATGCTGCAAAAAATTCAAAAGCAACTCTACAAGTAGGGTCAAATCATCGTTTTTTTGAAAGCGTATTATTTGCTAAAAAATTAGTAGATGAAGGAACAATTGGAGAAGTTTTAAGTTTTAATGGACGTATTGGTCATAATGGAGAAAGATTAAAAGATAGTTGGTTTTGGAAAAAAGAAATTAGCGGGGGTGGAACTTTACTTGATAATGGTTGCCATCTCTTGGATTTATCAAGGTATTTTATTGGAAATTTTATCTCAGGGACAGGCATAACTTCTAATACTTACTGGAAAAATATTGAAGTAGAGGACTCTGCTAGTGGAGTATTTAAAACTAAAGATGGTAAAACTGCATCAATTTTTTGCTCATGGAGACTACTTTCAGGCTATTTTTTCTTCGAATTAAATGGGTCAGAAGGATATATTAACGTAGATGGTAGATTCGATACACATGGCGGAGATAAGGTATTTTGGTCTACAAAAAAAGATGGAAAACTTTACAATAAAGATTTCAGCCATTTAAAACCAAATTCATATCAACTAGAAATCGAAAATTTTATTAAAAATCTTAAACAGGGAAAAGAGTGTTCACCAAGCGTAAGCGATGCTCTTGAAGTAATGAGAATGATAGATTTTATTTATACAAATAAGTAGTTTATGAAATGTTTTGATAAAGATTATTCAAGTATTTATGATTTTTTGTACACTAAAAAAAATTATAATAAAGAGACTTTATTTATTAAAAAAATAATAAAAAAATATTTATCTAAACCATCCCATTTAATGGATTTAGGCTGTGGTACAGGGCAGTACTCGGATCTAATGACAAAATTAAATCTTAAAGTTGTAGGAGTTGACAGAAGTCAAGAGATGTTGAAAATTGCAAGAAAAAAATACTACAAAAATAAGAATTTATCTTTCATAAAAGCAAAAATTGAGACAATCAATTTAAAAAAAAAATTTGATATTATATCCGCCCTTTTTCATATTTTGAGCTACCACACATCAAAAACACAAATTAATAATTTTTTTAAAAAATCCCACCTACATCTAAATAAAAATGGAATTTTAATTTTTGATTTTTGGTACAAAAAAGGAGTATTCACTTTACAGACACCGTTAAGAATAAGAGAAGTTAACAACCGGTCTTATAAAATAATAAGAGTTACTATCTCTGAATGGGAAAAAAAAATAAATCAAATTTTTGATAAGCATAATTTAACTATTTTTAATAAAAAAAACAAAAAAATAACAAATTTTTCTGAAACACACAAAATGAGATATTTTGAAATTGAGTATATAAAAAAAAAACTAAAAGAACATAATTTTAAATTCTTGAAAAGTATTGATCTTCAAACAGGAAAAAATATTTCATCCAAAAGTTGGGGTGCTTTAGTTGTGGCAAAAAAGATCTAAAATATCAGATGTCTAATGAAAAAAAAGTAGCTATTTTTATTGATTCAAGAAAAAAGTCTGGAGGAGCTTATCAAGAGTTACTTTATACTATTGAAAAAATAAAAATTGAAAACAAGAACAAAATAAACTTTATTTTAATTGCAACTTCAAAAAAATTAGATTTAGATTTAAATATAGACAAATTTGAAACATACTACTTTTCATTAAGTATATTGTCACGATATATTGCTTATTTAAGGAATTTTAGTCCTTTTGTAAGAGGAATAAAAAAATTTTTGTTTTTCCAAAATAAGTTTGAAAAGTTTTTGAATAAAAAAAATGTAGACTTAGTATATTTTGTTGGTCCGTCGCAGTATTCACTTTATCTCGAGGATACGAAATTTTTCTTAACTGTACCTGATGTAAGTGTAAGAGAAAATTTAGAATTTCCCGAAATAGTAAATGATTCAGAATTTCAAAGAAAAAATAATATTTTGTCTAAGTCCCTTCCTAGAGCTCAAGCGATTATAACAAACTGTGAAATGATAAAAAAAAGAATATCTTTTTTTTATAGAGTATTAGAAGAAAGAATATTTTTAATCAGTCATCACCCATCAATTTCTGTGCAAAACTTCAAAATTATTGATAAAAATAAACAAATAGAAGTTAGAAAAAAATATAATTTACCAAAAAATTATATTTTTTATCCTGCAATGTATTTAC
>CERI01117635.1_pt1 | contig 21030 bp, 16 predicted proteins | sample 350261 | NCBI WGS metagenome assembly CERI01 (sample SAMEA2620979, study PRJEB7988) | marine metagenome | isolation source: saline water (ENVO:00002010), including
GCGCAGGGGTGCACAGGCCTGCACCAGGTCGACGTGCCTGCGCGGGGTTCACAGGCCTGCGCCGGGGTCCACAGGCCTGCGCGTGTGTCGCACTCTTGCACAGGTTTGCTCCGGCAAACGCTGGCAAACGCTATCGAACTTGAGAAAACCTGGTGAGGGAAGTAACGTGAAAGCCATGACTATCGTTTTCCGAATTTCAAAAATTTAAAAAGAGCTGTAAAATTTTTGTTTTGACAGCTCAATGCACAAACCCTGTCAAATACTGTCACTCGCTTCTCGTGTCAGCAGAAGCGACACACAGGTCATGGCCAGACGCGAAGACGAGAAGGGCAAAGAGACCGTGGTAGATCTGACTAACGATTATGATGATGAGCAACATCAAGACATTGACAAGATAGAGCTCGGGTCGTACGATTGTCAGGTATTTTATTGTGTTGTACCATAAGCATAAGACACATGACATATGAAAAATGGCACAGATCTGTTTCGAATCTTGTTTGTCTGCAATGGCGGTCTTCTGCGCCAAGTGTACTTCGAACCCGGTGCATCTATCCTGCATGAAAGAATATTCTAAGATCAATTTGAGCTCGGAAACAACATGCATTGTGTGCAAACGAGTCGGCCTACAACCATTCGAGAGGCGTTTTGCGAGCAAGCGGAAGTTTGAGGGTGATGGACCCGCGGTAAATTTAGATGATTAGGACTGTCTTCCGCCAAGAAAGCATCCCGTCTTTTCTTCGGGTATTTTGACCCACTGGTCGCTGCCCAGAAGCTCCCGATACATATTTAGATTTGAGCGTCCGTACTCCGGCCCAGTCATGAGCTTCCGTATTTCCGTCGGCGACTTCATCAAAATACGCAAGAGTTTCCCCCTGCGTTCCCCGTCTGTGATGTTCTTGAATGAAAATGGGGTCATAAAGTACTTTTGCAACAATGTCTTGTCGTCCGACCTTGTGAAAATAGACGGAAACGAAGCAGTCTGCATATTGCAGATCCCATATGCAGAGAAAACACCGCTGAACGCCTGAGCGTGGCTGTCGCGACACTGTTTGTCCAGACAAAACATGAAAACCTCCGACTCTTCCCGGTCTTCGCGCTTGATGACGTACATTAAACAATTGTTGCTTTTGTGTGGTTCGCCTTTCCTACAACCAGTGCACCTGGCGTGTGCGCAGAGCGTGTTAGTGGGCGCGCTACAGACAAATGAAGAAACCCGCGTGATTACACTCGGGCTGAATCAAAGAATCGCATATACAGCACCAATCGATTGGGCATCGCGCGGGGTTCTCGATGTAAAATTTCTTGATGTTTTCTTCGCGCAAAACTTGCAACTCGATGCAGTCCTTTGCGTAGTGAAAGAGGTCATACTGGTCGCTGGTGATTGGCTTGATCTTTGTCGTGGCGCCGCAAAAAATTTTCTGCGCAAACATGGGCATCTGCCCGTTGTCAACCTTGGCGGTTTTGAGCACGGGCTCAAGGTCTGTCGATGGCGCTGCCACTTGCACCACTGTCCGTTTTGAAACCTTTTGTTTCCCACCCTTGAAGTTCATAAAACGCTTGGAATTGTGCACTACTGGCCTAAAAACTGTCTGTTCACCCTCGTCACCGATGACGACGCTCGCCTTTGACGACACAAAGTCGCCAATCTCCGTGCAGACTTGATCCAGCTCTGCGCGGGTCAAATGGTTGCGTCGCCCCAAAATGTCTTTCAAAAACTGACTTTCTATCTTCACATTACCCTTCTGCGCCGCGACCTTACACTTCTCCCATTGAAGCCCGACGCGCGCACGTTCCACATACTGCTCAAACGCGCACACATGTCCGGCTGTGACCAGGATAGATTCCGGGTAAACGTTAGAAACCAGGGACTGTTCAAGGTCGATGCGCATCTTGTCTTGGTAATCTTCAGGTGTCATGTCTCTTTTACTTCTGTCGTTCATGTCATACTGTATTTCCATCGTCTCACCGATATTCACTTTCTTGAGTTTGCCCGACCCATGGTCCCCGAGCAGCCTCTTTTCCGACCCGAGAATCCTCAAATTTCTCATCTGCGTGTACACTGCGACGTCGATGTAATCTTCTGTGTCTCCAATAAGGTGTTTGATTGCGTACACAAAAAATTCCATGAGACCGTTTTCGACGTTACTTTTGAAGTGCAGAGACTTGATGATCATGTGAAAAGAGGCCTTCATACTCCCGTCGGGCTTCTGCCTGCTGGATTCAAGCAACTGGATCTTGTCACTGCAGTCAATCTTGCATATTGCACAGAAAGTTTTCAGGGCGCCGCAAACTCGCTTGACGGTGCCTAGCAAAACATCGCGAGCCTCGTCAAGCGTAAGGCCCTTCTCTGACGGAAATTCTCCTTCTAGGTCGAAATACAAGCACGTGTCCCGATTCAGAATCACTTCGTAGAAGAAACAATGCCCCTGATGTTGACTAAGAAGCTCCTGCACCAAATCTTTGGTCTCAAACACGCCAAACATTTTTGACCCGGGGTTTGTGATGATCGGCCGCAGTCTGCGCGCCCCGCACTGCACATAGTGCTTTGGTTTGACCTCTGAAAGGTTCATATCAGCAATCTCCGCCTCGCTGAAGCTTCTTTTGTTCTGAAGTGCCCGCGTTAGGTTCTCGTTTTGCAGCAGCTCGTGTTTGGGTGTCACACTTCGCAATGGGGCCCATTCGGTACCAGGCACGATTTGTTTCTTGTCAAAGGATACCACGACACCAGGGGCAATCGGGCGATATAGGTCGCCGTTTGCGCATGCAAGATGCTCGTGGCAACTCAGCCTCTGGCCGCGCATGAGAGTTTCGACCTCGTTTTGCGAGAATGTTTGCTTGTTTTGTAACGCGTGTTGCATGTCTTCGCAGCTCTCCACCAGCTTGCCGTCGCAGGTTCGTTCCCACGCTGAATTCCTATGCACAAAGCCGCTTCTCGAGCCAGCTTCTGTTAGAGCGTCGTCCTGGCGGTGAAACCACATTCCGAGCGATTCCTTGCTGATTCCGTGGAAGATGAGGTCGGCAGTTTTCATTTTCTGCGCCGAGCTGACGCAGCCACGCTGATATATTCCCTCTTGCGACTCCCAACTTTGCACGAGCTGAAAAAAAAAGTAATAAACTTTGCTTTTGAAATTTTTATTTTTATTTTGATTGTTTTTTTGCACATTTTGTTTTGGCGTGGCAATGAAGCGCGGGACCAGCTTGGCATGCGCCAGGCTTCGAAGCACTGTGAAGCAGCACGTTCTTTCAGAAGACATCATCATACGTATCATGCGTTTTGTCTTTGAGATGCCGTGCATTGGGATGCAGGATTACGAAAACCTGGATTTTGTGTTGCAAATCATGCAGCTCATTCGCCGCTGCAAGCAAGTCTGCGTCTGGTGGTGCATAGCTGGCAGAGAGTGCAGCCGTAATATTGCAGACCAAATAGTTTTCTGGGCGCGCGAGCCAGGATTGATTCCTTGGATCACATATCAAGGGGTGTCTCGAATCTCTATGAGTAAGTTTCTTGTGTCTCTGCTGCAAACCTTTCATGGCAGCCCCCACAGGCAACATTACGCGCTGAAAATACTGCACCGCATCGTTCGCAAGAAACCTCACATCTACTCCAGGAACGAGTTCTTGCATATCTCGACTGAAATCTCACAGTGGGTGATTCAAAATGCAAGCGACGACAGTGGGACGGTATTGGCTTTGAAAACCCTCGTGCATCTCTCGCAGAACCCTGACCATGCATCAAACATTTGTTCTGAAGCATTCTGCAGGAAACTTGTTTGTCTAATTGAGGACTTGGTTTCGTTTGCTGATTCTGTTTCAATGTGCTGTGAAATCTTTCTGGAGATGCTTTCTTGTGCAGCCTTTGAGGTCAAGAAAGCCTTGACGGGGTTTTTGTGTCGCGAGCAGAATATCGCGGTTTTTACCAACACAGTTGTGCTTGTTTCATCACAAGTGGCAAATAAGTACAGATGTCACACACAGACGCGCGTGATCCACGTGCTGAGTCACATTGTAAAGAGCAAAAACGACCTGACGTCTGACAGCTTGTGCGCTGCCTATCAAGCTATCGTCGATATTATGAGCGGCGCAAGTACGGACGAAAACCTGGACCTAAGCAGTTTTGCATTCATTTCCTCCATACTGGAGAAGCTCAAATACCCGTGCTTGAATTCTACATTTATCACGCGCTGTTTTCCTTGTATTCTTCAGACGATATGTGCACGCGCTGAGAATTTTTCACGCAGGAGCGCTAACAAACATTATCGCTTGCCTTACCTGTGTTCGAAGATCATTCGCTTTGCTCTGCACCAAACGGCTGGTGCCTTTCGTGAACACAGCCTGACTCTGCAGACCTGGCTTTTGCGGACAGTCCTTTTTATCATCTGCGGTGAATTTGCGTCAAAGTTTGGAGAGCAGATAACCAAAAAGAATTCCTTTTGCTCTTTGGTGCTTTTGTCTAAGCATTGCGACGAAAACGTGTTTCTTCCCAACAAGGACAAAGTCGTTGCCGTGTTGAATGCACACCTGGACTGGTCACGCGAAAATAATGGCTGGGAGGTCATCAAGAATCTGCCGTGGCACATGCCTTACATTTTGAACGAGGCACTGGACATGGTGTCTGGTTTGCAAAGGCTTCCAGCCCTCATCCTCTCGTTTATTTCGCGCGGTGGGCACTTGCTTCTTCTCCGGATCCTGCAAGATGAGAAAGTGTATCCGTTTAATAACACCACCTGCATGAAAGCACTCAAAGCCATTGAGTCTGTTTGCATCGAGGACGCCGACTACTCCGCCACTGTGATCCCGCGCGTGTACTCCGAAGACTTGCGATCGTGTATCACGAGTTTTACTAACCGGAAACAATGGGAATTGGTAACGGCTTCGCACAGACTCTCTCGAGCACTCCCGACTAAACCTAGTTTCTTTGGGGCGTTGGTCTAAACTAACTGCTCCGTTTGCACTTCAGAACTACTCGCATCATACTTTACATGCATGTTATCCGCGGTGGCGTCGTCTTTCCACGTGGGCGTGGTGAACTTGGCGGGGTAACATAAGGATCGTAGGTTACCATGTCCCCAGTCTCATACATAACGCTGTTAAAATCTTGAAATCAAGTTTATATACGACAACAAAGGTGGTATCGTGTTCTTGATTGAAATCAAAAAATCACTCTCTAGTTTTACGCTTCTTGTTCGATTGGCTCCTGTACGGAAGTGTTGTCCGGAAAGTCAAGTTCACACGCACGCCGCAATCGACATTCATTTTGGGCACCCGATGATCCCAAAAGTCTTGCATCTGGCCATCCATCACAACCAAGTCTCCGTGTCCAAGAAAGCAAGAAAAGTCCTCCATTGACGGTTTGACACTTTTCTTATCCATTTTCTTCTTGTTTGCTCGCACGTCAAACCTCCTGATGCCACCCATGGAAATCGAAACTATCAAAACATTATCGCGCCCCTGTTCAGAGTAAATCTTGGAAGAGTCGCTATGCCAATCAACCCCATGCTTCCCGTCTTCATACTTGTTAATAAGGACAGTATCAAACCTTTGGTGAAATATCCCTTCGAGTGAATGCTTCAATGCCTTCAGGTCTTCAGGGACGCGTTCGTCGCTCCATTTCACATTCGGAAGCACACTACTTCCGCTATATGAATACGGCAGGCTGTGTTCGTCGTCAATATAAATCTCTTGCCTTGGAACCTTATAAACCTTTCCGTATAGTTTCAACTCTCGTTGTTGGTACGCGAGAACGTCACCGGAGATAAGCGTCCTGAACAACTTGTCAAATTTTTCTTTGGGCATGATGGACTTTTGCGCGGCGGCTGTCGCGTGACCGAAGAAAGAGCCAGGGGAAATCTCCTGCATTTCTATCATTGCGGGGCGAACACAAATACAAGGATGTCAGTCGGCATATATGAATCAGAGCACAAACAGAATCAAATTTTTACAGCTTTTTTTTCTTCTTTTTTTGTAAGTATTATAAAGTCAAGCCGTTTCACCCAAGAACAAAAGTTAACCGACACAAAAATATGCTGATCTAATCTCTTAGTCTCTTTATCACTTGGTACGTGTGGAAAAAACAATTTGACTTGATTTGATCCACGGCATGGCGGAGGCGCGCGCGTGCCGGAATCAGGGCAAGTTCTCGCGTCTACGGGCCATGGCTGACAGAGACTGGTCGTGCAGCAAGGCGGGGGATCTCGGCCTGGCGCTGTGGAACAAGCGCGCTGTCGATTGTGTTTACGAATTTGTTGTTTCCCGTGTGTCGCGCTCTTTTCTCTGGGTGCGTTTTGTCGGAGACGACGCAGACACAAAGATCGTCCCAAACAAAATGCCTGTCGTGACGACTCACAGTTTGGATTTGATGCAAGAGCTTCGTGCTGAATGCCGTGTCATGTGGCCCAAGCTTTTTCTGGATTCCGACGAGTATTCCGATGATCAAGACAAGCATTTGCAGGTGTTTCAGGGTTATCAGACCAGTACCAGTAGAAAACGCCCCGTTTTTCCAGAGGTACGTGGTGCTGTCAAGGTCCAGCGCACTTTTCCCCCACTTGATAATCAGGCTGCGCCTTTGCCGTCAACCGCGACTTTTTTAACCGAACTCAATTTCAAGTACTGGTCCAAGTCAGAGCAAATGAGAACCCCCGAGGTTACTCTGGAGCAGTTTTTTCGCGACAGCGGTGCTGAGCCGTTATATACACAGCGGGAAGATGAAAGGTGGTTCAGCTACAAGTATAGGGATCTGCCAACTCAGCCTGCCTACTTCCATAGTGATCCAATGTTCATGTCTGAGATTCCTTCTGAAATTCTGCAACAGACTCTGCCTGACGAACCCAGACTCTTCCATATGGGCAACCCAGAACACGCGGTGCGGTTGCCCGGGAACAGAACCATCCTAGATGAACTGCGCGAAGCCGATGAGTATATGTTCAACACATTTTTCAAGTGCCGTGATGCTATTCGAGCCGCAGAAAAGGCTAACGACCGATCGCATTTTCCTGCCATACAGCAACAAATACAAATGCTGTGCGAAGCCATCAACGAGTTCATTGCCATTTTGCACGTAAAGTGCCATTTTCACCGAATGGACGCGATGTTGCTCGATGTGCGAAACAGGCTCTCTCAGATTGACTTGGCCAATTCAGTGCCGCGTCTGTTTTCTGCATGCAACGCGTTTGTTGCGGCAGGGGAGGGCTCGAGCGCTTGCTCTGACTTTTCAGGGCTATCAATGGATGATGTTTAGTTTATCTTTCTCTGTAACTGGTTTTATTGAATTTACCAACAATCGCCTAAATTCTCTCTGTCTCTCTCTGCATAGCCTGTCTTTGTGTCCGGCAGGGGTTACGGGGACATATTGTCGTCAGAAGAACTAAACAAGTCTAACCACCACCCGTCCCTCAGTGGACCTCTAGTCCCATCAATCAACTCATTCTTGAAGTTTGCCCAGTAATTTTTGTACAAGCGCACGGGAAAAATTTTGTCCGTAAAGGACGTGATGTATCTTCCTGATCTCAATTCGATCCTGAACTCATCGACGCCCGTCCTGGATGATTGCGAACCACGATAGCAGTTTCTGACCCATCCCCTTTTGTCGTCAGGGATCGAATCAATAGGACAAGAAGCCTCCTGGTTTAGGCATATCATTTTTTCATAAAAAGATTCCATGATATCATGATATACGATCACCTCCATGCCTTCACGGAAATTCATCCGCGAATTGCTTGGCGAGATGCACCATAAAATGTGTCGCACCTCAAAGTACCTGTCAGGGTTTGATGATTCATCAAGGTCGTAATCAATTGATAAGAATTGTTTCCATGTAGAGCAGGTCGCTATATTATTTTCAGGCACATTTCGTATAATGTCATCACTGCCGCCCACAAAACTTGAATGGGATGACAGGAAAACCACGTCATAACAACGTCCTGGACCTCCAATATATTCACGAACATAGCACACACGGGATTTTAATTCAAAAAGACCAATTCCATCCGCATTAACACATTCTGGAATAACAACATTCATTCCATTCGGAAACAACTGTTCAGGCTGTGTAGGTAGAGGTTCAAAGTCACCGTCGAGTTCTTGATCGGAGTCTGAATCAGAGTCTTCATAGACACCCCGCTGATGAGCAAAATTCCAGAAATAATCCTTGTACAAGCGCAGGGGGAAAAGTTGCTGTGGCACTAGAGTCACAAATTCACCGGTGGTTAATTTGACTTCATACCATGTCTCGCGAATTTGTGTATGATTTGTGTATGTAAACATAGAAGCTGTGATCCGTCCCAGCAGTCTTTCGGGAATGTCATCCGGCTTACGAGCACGAGTCACGGGGTCAGGTTTTCCGCTAATTCCTGAATAAAAATCATCAAGTTGATCTTTCAGGATCACCATTGTGCCAGGCTTGTAATCGATATTTTGTAGTCTTGTTTCACCCCCTTGTGGATTGCTTGGGCTGTACCTCGGCGTGAAAGCCTCCATACTGTTTCCAGAAGCCCGATTCAACCAATAAAACGTCTCAAGATCCACTATGTTATTTTCTGGCATGTCTTTGATTATTTCGTCATTGTCCAGTAGCTTGACATCGTAATAAAAATGATGAATGTGAATACCATCTTCAATGTCCCCCAATGCAATAAAATCTTGAATAACGGCAAGACGGGACGTCAATTCGAAAAGTCCAACTGCATCTTTGTTTATCTCTGCCGGTATTCTTACTACCATTCCAGTTGGAAACAGCTGTTTATCGTCCGGATCTATAAAGATTTCAGAGTTTTCAGAGTCTGATTCTTCTTCGCTGTCCTCGTCGGAGGCTTCTTCGCTGTCATCGTCGGAGGCTTCTTCGCTGGCCTCTTCAGAATTCGATGTCGGCTCTTGTGCATCATCATGCGGTTCCGAGGCCAAGCTTTTAGCCCCATCTCCTTCATCATCCAGTCTGACTTGAATATTGTCTTCTGGCACGTTTTGTACGTACTGTTTATCTTCTTCAAGCTCTACATCATAAAACCCGTGAAAATTCATGATTTTTCCAGGCCTTCTACCCAAATTTGCAGGATCCCCGTGTCGATTCACGAGCTTTGGTACCCATACCTTTGAGGATATTTTTAGGTTCTCATGGGGTTCCAAGTCGTACATCGTTTCTCTTCTATGCATGCGCTGAAACACGCGGGTGTAATTACGATAGAGCTGCCGTTCCAATAAGTCCCGACCTTTTAGATCTTCAATTTTTCCATTTTCTGTCCTGATTGAATACATTAAACTTCCGTCTGCATCCAAGGACGTCGAATCGACGATTCCGTACACAAATCCGGATGGGTAAAGGTCTCCCCTGGCGATAGAATCCCATATACTAAGGGCACCGTACTGGCTTGTCGACGAGGTCAACATAACAACCGTTCCGCTTTTGATTTTCTTTTTGTCCTCTTTTATCACCAGAGCTTCTGGTGGTGGGACTTCGGGTTGATCATCGGCTTCCGATGTTAATCCTGCACGATTTGCCTTCTGAAGCAAGATATGATGAGCATATTCGGAAACCAGATTATTTTCAGGGACGCTGAGCAGCGGTATGCGTTGTCCAAGTGTACTGAGATTATATATCAAATCATCGACTTGGTCCAAATCCGCCCTGCGAGAGTTCGGGGTGAAGAGATCATACAGCAAATCATCGACTTGGTCCACCTTTGCCATGCGGGAATTCAGAGTGAAGAGACCATCGCCCCAGGGATTGATTTGTTTGGGCAATACGACAACATCCCCGCGAGAAAACATGGTCATTTCACCCCAAGGCAAATATTTGGACCGCTTTTTATCCTCCTCTGCGTCCAAGACCGACGCTGACCATTTTCTCCGCTCCTCCTCTGCGTCTCGGTTTCGTTGTTCCCACATCGTAAAATTTTCACTTTCCAGATACATACGACCCATCGTTTCGATGGTGTCTCTTACCATGGGATTAACTCTTTGCACTTGAAGTGGCGTGTAGAACTCGCGACAACCAGGGCAATTCACTGGCTGCATGCCAAAATCTCCAAACGGCTTCTGACGGGTCTCAGTCCACTCTTTGAGACACGGCATGCAGAAGGAATGTTGGCACGGGAGAGTCGCTGGATCCACTGCAACGTCCAGGCAAATCTTACACTTGAAGTTTTCCTCCAAGTGTCCCCGTGAAATATCTTTCAGCGCTGCCAGTTCTTGTTTGGCCTCTTCATATTTTTGTCTCCAGAATGCAGCATTGTCAGCGTGGTCGGGCGGTTGAACAAGGTCCCCAGTTCGGCGTCGCGAGTTTTCATCTCTATCGTCTTGGTCATCCTCTTCCCTTTGACGCCTGGGCATAGCCGACGCGCAAAATGTCGGATGTGTTTTTTTTATTTCATTAATTTTTTCTTGAGTCAGTTGGTGACGTGTTTTCCATGAAACAGTCATGCTCTAACAAAAAGAAAATATGACTCGTTTATATAACAGGAGGTGTCTTGAAAGACCACGAGACATCATTCGGTGTTATCTCAATTTTGATCTGCGCGCGAATCAAGCTTTTCAAACCATTTATTCTCTTGACAAATGGTAAAAAATTTAGAGGAAAGACACTGTGAGGTCCTTAAAGCGCTTTCGCTTTGGGCTGACTCGCTCACCTCGCAACAAAGTATTCAACTCGACAAATAAAGGGTCGTTTCCACCAAAGAACATACGCATCTTGCCGGCGAATGCTTCGGGGTTGGCTTTGATTGCAGCGCGTTGCTCCTCAGACGACATCTGTGCTCGAAAGCGCTCTCGATTCGCGGTGATGATAACTCCAAAGAAATCGCCGATGTCATCCTGTGTCCATTCTTGCTCGCCCATGGCAATGCGGTGATTTTTTACCATATCTACAAAGTCCGGCTCCGCCGTCTCCATGCACATATTGATCGTCTCGAGAAGGACATCGATGTTGTCTTTGCTAAAAAAGGCCACCCAGTCAATTTGATCCCACATACGCTCCTGTTCAGCAGTGTGACTGATGCGATGCGCTTCGCTCGGCGAAAACTGGTCAAAGTCAGATTGCGACAAAAATGCAAACATGTGCTGTCCTTCGAGAGTGTCAACCAGGTACCGAAGGAAATAATCACGTTCTGAAGTGACGAAATTGATACCCACGATAGCAAACATGGTATACGCCCGTGGGATTTGGCAAACTTGCTCAGCAGTTGGCAGCAACAGCCGAGTGGGACGCAGGCGAGTCAATCCATCCGCTGTGATCGGGCGGCCAATCTTGTCTCTCCCCACCTTTGCTACGGGAACGACGCTGGACATGGTGTCTGATTTCTCCTGTGCGGAAAATCTTAATTCCTTGTCTTCTTATAGAGACATTTGTACTATCAAAACTCTGCACAAACAGCATCAAATGTTTTACAGCTCAAGCTCCTTCGTTTTGTTTTAGCGCAATTTTTAAAATTGAAACAATAAAAAATGCCCGACATGGGATTTGAACCCATGATCTTCGCTTCATAAGAACGGCGCCTTGCCAAACTGGGCCAGTCGGGCCTGATTCTTGAACGGCAACTTTCCAGCATTTCGGCTGTTCTCATGGACAGCGGCAACAAGCGGACTCTGTGACACTGAATCAATTTGGGTATATATTGCATTCACAACCCCATATAAAAATGCCCGAATTGGACCATTTACAGGAAATTTCCTTGTCGGAAATGAAACAATTGAACAACAGCTCCAAAGTGTGTCTAGCTATTGACGGAATTGTCTATGACATGACTGTGTGGGTGCAAAAGCATCCAGGCGGGGCCGACATGATTCAAAATGTGGCAGGGACTGACGCTTCGGATGTATACCATGCTTTTCACCCTCCAAATCTTCCCCATTCCACGAGCCAAAAAATACTCGCTAGGTTACCCATGCTAGCGATCCTGAAAGAAGGCAAGAAAACAAAGTTGCAGCAAGACTTTGAAGAACTGCGCAAAGATGTTAGCGATAGAGGCATGTATGGCTCTTGTTGGGTTTATTACGCCATGGTGTGGTCGTGGATTGCATTTGTGCTCGCCGTGGCGTGGTATTCGACACTGACCGCTCAAGACACAAGCGGTGCAATTCTTGCGGGTAGCTTGAGTGCTCTTTTCTTACAGCAGTCTGCTTTTGTAGGGCACGACTCGGGTCATGTTGCCGTGAGCTTTTCGCCATTCTGGGATTGGGTTGTTGGTCTTGTTTTTGGGCCTCTATTTTCTGGCATTTCCATTTCATGGTGGAAGTCTTCGCATAACACACACCACATAGAGACAAATCATATTGAGCGAGACCCAGATATTCAACACCTGCCAATTTTCGCCCTGTCTAAAATCGTGATTCAAAACGGCGGTGTTTATTCAACTTACCACAGAAGGTACATGGCGCTTGACGCCGTCGCTCTTTTCTTTGTGTCCAACCAACACATTCTCTTTCTACCCGTGATGATGCTAGCTAGACTGAATCTCTACGCACAAGGGTTCTTGTTTTTCTTGGGTGGGCGATACCACGGCAGTATCGTTGCAGCGGGGGTCGAGGTCGCGGCCATGATGTTGCATCATTTTATGTTGTACACAGCAGCAAAAAGCCTGCCGTCTACGCACCTATCCTGCGTGTGGCTTTTTTCAACAATCGCACTGTCAGGGGTTCTGAATCTGCAAATTATTTCCTCGCATATGGGTTTGCCCACACTGAGCAAGACGCAGCATGAACAGTTTGAGGCTGCGCCTTTTCTACAGCACCAACTAGCAACCACCACTGATATTACAACCAATAGATTGAATGCTTGGTTTTTTGGAGGTCTGGAAAGACAAGTTTGCCATCACGTGTTTCCAAGGATGCCCCGCCGAAATTTGGACATCGCAGCGGGGCTGTTGCAGGATTTGTGCAAGAAACACGACATCGAATACAAAAGTGTTTATTTTTCGGAAGCTGTTGGCTCTGTCTACACGTGCATGCACGACGCGGCCATGGTGGCACGCAAGCGCGGCCAAAAACAGGATTGAAGCACATGAACTAGTTATTCTTTGTGAATAACACCGACTTCATAAGCTGCAGCCCCGACGCTTGCACCTGCTTGATTTTTTCTTCCTTTAGATTCAAAATATTTGTGTATGTATCCTGCAGAGTTTTCACTGACGTTTCAAACTCCTTTTCTGCCGTGGAAATCACGGCCTCTTGTTCCTTTATCATCTCAAGCAGCTGATCTCGTGACTTGGACAGAAGCTCGTCAAGCTGTTCGAGCTCCTGCGCCGAGCACGACTCACGCCGGCCAGGAGAGCACGCTGGTTTGATGGTCTCCGCATGTTTCTTCATGGAGTCCAAGTCACGCCCGTCTTTGTAGTCCTGAAGTGAGTTCACGTCTCCGTATTTGAGCGTGGGATAACCCTGAACCCCAACATGCGAGCAAAGGTCTTTGCACCCCGCAGTACAGTCGCACTCTGAAACAAACAAAGAGTCTGAATCTTTGTAGTCTTGTGTCAAGGTATCCCACGCCGGAGCCATGGCTTTGCAGTGCCCACACCACGGAGCGAAGAATTTGATAAAGACGGGACGATTCTTTGCAACTTCTGCAAGGTTATCTTTGCTAAACTCGACTGCCGCGCAAGCGGCCAAGCCGCAGATAAAGGGTAATATCCAACGGATGGTGTTATTCATTCTGCACACAACTGCGCCAAAAAAACCGCAACTTACTCTGTGCTCTTTTGATTTTGTTTTATCACGTGGCGTTTTTCTACACTATGCACAGTCCCGAGGCCAGGTACCGTAAAACCAATCTTGAGACGCATGCAATCTGCTAGTTCGAATTCAAAGAAACGGTTTCGCAAATGAAGTGTTCCTGTAAAGAGCATGCAAGAGCTGTGTGAAGGTTTGATATTCCTTAATAATTTCACCTTTTTGGGTGACCTCATTCGAGCCCTGGACGACAGAAATCATTTGAAAGATCAAGAAGAAAAGGGCCGGCACAAAAATGTTGCAAAGGATACGTTGTTTGGAAATGGCTTGCATGTAGGTCGCAATCTGTTTGATCGCAAGCTCAGTGTCGCACTTGTCAGGTAGACCTTCACGAGGTCGTACCTGGCAGAGAAAAATAGCACGAAGGTACTCCCGCACATCACGTGGACGCAGGAGTTCGTCTTCTTCTTCCACATGGTTCTGAGTCAAGTCGCGACTGTGGTCGTTTTCCTGGTCCATGCTGCCCAGATCCCTGCGCTCGATTCCAAAAAAGAGTATAAAAAATATTATAAAAATAAAAAAAAGTTAAAATTTTTCAAGCACAAACAAACCCAAAAAAAACTAGCTTCCACCTGTGAAGCGCGCGCTCGTAGGGCGACAACAAGGCGATGAGTGTTTCTTGCGCGCAGGACCGGCGAGAGTTTGGGTTTCTACGAACGGTGACAGGGCACAACCGTTTGCGAAAGAGTTCAGAGTGCGGAGACGCAAGCTCAACAACCACTGCTCAAGTAGACGACAGGATGAAGGTATTGGAGACGCACGAAGACAATGGCGTGTTTCTAAATCTACCTATTCTGACTGGGCCCGACTCCATTTCTCCATTCAAAAGGGGCATCACGCTGCTACTCAACCACGTTGCCGAGACAGAAAAGGTGTGTCTGACCTGCCGCCCTGATTTGTTGAGGGTTGAGTTCAAGGGCACTGTTTGCAGCGACGGACTGCAATACGAAACCGGCACTATGTATTGCGCGGATTGTATTCTTGGATACGTCTCCGAGTATCAAAAGATAAAAGACATCGACGGAGGCGAGGTTGGTGCTGGAAAGGTTTTTTTCCTTGACAATCACACATACGAAGGTAGTCTTCTCAACTTTATACCACACGGCATTGGCGAAATTGTGTTTGGAGAAAAATGCCTGGTCTCAAAATTTATTGGCAGCTTCGCGCACGGGACCTGTCACGGCAATGGCGTGCTGAACTTCCATAACGGTGTGACTTTCATGGGGTCCTTTCACGACAACTGCATGACTGGTTTTGGGTCACTGGTTTATAACTGCGGCACAACTTATCATGGCCACGTGAAGGTGGGCTTGCGCGAAGGATCCGGAAAGGAAGTCAATGATCAATTCGGTGTCTACAGGGGGCATTTTAAAAACGACAAGAGGCATGGATTTGGGACTCACACGTTCAACAGCAAGAACAAAGACAATGAATACTATTGCGGTTACTGGGAAAATGGAAAGCGCCATGGGTATGGCGTCGCGCTTTTTGATGACGGCTCCAGCTACGTTGGGTTTTGGAAAGAAGGAAAGAAGCATGGGAGTGGTACATTTGATTACGGGGACGGAGTGGCCTTCGAAGGAACGTGGCAGGAAAACAAGGCCATGGACGGCTCGGGCTCTTTGAAGTTCAACTCCAAAACAATGCCTCATGGCCAGGACATATACCAAGGCCGCTTTCACCACGGGCGGTTGACGGGTGTGGGTAAGCGCACGCTTGCTGAAGGGCACCATTTCATCGGAGAGTTTTACCGAAATCTCTTTCACGGGGAGGGTCTTTTCCGCAACGACTACCACGGTTGGGAGTTTGAAGGCACTTTCTGCGAAAGTCGGCCTGTTGTCGGCACCCTCACGTTGCAAAACGGGCATCGGTACAAGGTGCGATATGACAGCAAATGTCCTCTAATTTTTGACGACCCCGTTCCTATCTTTCGGGTGCGGATATATAAGAAAAGGGCCGCGGAGAACTGTCACGACATGAGCGCAGACAACCCCATAGAGTTTGCGCAGGAGCTGGCGGAAAGAGCGGATATGTTGGCTTTGGAACTCATCAAGGAAGAGGAAAATCAAGGTAAGGCAAAAGCTGCTAAGAAGAAAAAGAAAGTCACGAGGAAATGCCCCGAGATTCATTCGGAACCAATTTCCGATCAAGCTGGAGCCGGTATGACGTCTCCGAGCGGAAAAGTTGACGTCGATGATTTAAGGCCAACAGAGCCTGAATCACGCGATGTTCAGCCGTGCGCGGGGGGCTTGCAAAACATGATTGAGTGCGCCGACCCTGGACAGGATCACGGGAGCGACAGCCTTGCACAGGACGTCGAATTTGATGTTATGAGCTTGCTTGATGTGTGTCCGGATACATTCTGTGAGCACGTGGAGGGCTGGATGGACATGAAGTACAAGAAGCAAACGATTTATGCGAGTCATTTCGAGCCGAAAACGGATGAGATTGATGGTTTTATTTCCTACCTTGTTCACAGCAAGCATATGGCTTGGAATTTGTTTTGTCGTCCGGTTGATGGCCCAATCGTTGGAGATCTTGTTTTTTGACTCTGCATTCGTAGCCTGGTATTTAGTGGTTGACTTTTTCTCGCAGACCCCAAGTGTTGCTGTGTCATAGAAAGGGGTCTAGATCTTCCAAATTTTCATCCTCGTTCCACGACTCTTGCCTGTAAACATGTGCACTCCCATTCTCCTCTTCGCTGTTGATATAAACAAGGAAAAAAACGGCCACAAAGACGAGAAACGTCCACAGAAACAGATGTCCTTCTTCCTCCTGGTCCATTTTCTCATTTCGCATTTTGGTTTATGTATATATGAATTCTGCCTATCGAAGCCATTGCATCAAAGAGAAGAGAGGCGTTGCGAGCAGATGATTCGCACTAGCACTCTGTCTTTCATGCTTCTCTGTGTTGTATGCTTTGCGTCGCATGTCGCGATCGCTTTGATCGCGGTGTATCTTCTCCTGACATCGCACATTGCGCCGAAAAACTTCACCCCTTTTAACTTTTTTCTTTTCCTATGTGGAATATCAATAGTTCTTCACATGCACCAGTTACACGCATCGGGCCCGGCGGTGGTTTTCGCTCGGAAGGGTGATGCGGACGCCGTATGCAGAGTCCAAGAAATTTCTACTGTGGAGCGTCTCGCAGGCGGTTCGTCGAAATGCGACCCTGACGACTACAATGCCATTTTCCTGGGGCTGCATGCGCCTCTTGTGCACAACAGTGACAAGAAGTCTGGTAGACTATACCACACGGTTTCGTCGTCAGGGATGGAGCTCTCTTCTTGCGCTCATGGAAACTTTGTGTGCTTTGACTTTAAAGTACTTGATAACAACAAAGTCTCTTTGACCCCAGCCCCCACCGCTATTGACGAAATCAGAGTTACTGGCTCTAATGAAGTTTACGCCGTGCCATCTGAAAATATCCCCTTGCTATCCTACAGCTCACACTACTCACAGCGGCTCTACAACCACAAGTTGCCAGGGGGGTTTTCGCTTTCGTTTGCCGAAAAACTGGACGTGTCCAAGGACGGCGTTGTAACTTTTGCTGGAGACAGAAACGGGCTCTTATTTATGTGGATGATAGATTCATTTCTAGTTGTCCCCCGTACAAGCACTGAAACAGTAAGCATGCGCCTGAAAATGACCAGGACATGCGAACTCGACCGCGAATGTGTGGAACAGTTAACAGTCTCCACCATTGTGATGTCGCTTTCCAAATTGGCCACTGTCCCGGTGTTTACTCTATCCTCACAGCTGCTGTCATGTGACGCTGAGAGTACGTCTGATTGCGAGGAGAGCTCTGTACAGGGGTTTGTCAATTTCTGGGGAAACATTAGCATCATGATGTTTATGATCAGGAGCTTGTACAACTTTCCAGGCCGTCACCGCCCTAGTGGTGTGCAACTACCAATTATTCTAGCGTTTTCGTTTGCATCCCTTAACACCGTCACGTTTTTGTCCCTGCTTCTCAGGCGCAGGGTAAATGTTGTGTTTTGGAGTACGCTGCAATTCCTTGAAGTCGCACAGTTGTTGCTTTCGGCCTACCTCTTGTTTCACTTTGATTTCGGAGGAAACACAAAGTACATTACAGAGAGACTTGCATGGGAACAATACGTCCGTGTCTTTTTTCCGTTTTTACTTTTTGAAGGCAATATATTCCTTACGAGTACAATCGTTGTCTTCGTAACGACTTGGAACTCTTTGATCACGAAACTCATAGATGTTTTGATTAAAGCATGGTAACTAAGATAGAGAAAACATGCGTTTATTGGTCAATCTGATGAGAGCAGCTACAGAAAGAGCAGGCTCAAGCCTTTGATCCAGCCACAATCAAGCACGAGGTAACTAAAACAGAAAAAAATAGTCTACTTGATCACAACCTTGCATGTGTCTTCGTGTTTTTGCACCACTCCCTCGTCTTGACTCTTGAACACTCGGCAAAAAGCGCACACCCAGATGTGCGGTTCACGTAAATTTCCAAATATAGTCCTTGCATCAGTCTTGGCCATTTTCGTGCAGCTCTGGCTGGCACTTGTGCTTGCATCAAGCGGTTGGGCTCTTTGAATCTGACCCATATTAGCATTCTTGGGAACCTCGGCATCATTTGAAGCATCAGAACAGCTCCTCTTCAAGACACTACAATAATCACGGGCGCTTGATTGTGAGCTACCAACCGCATCGGAATTATTGGAAGCCACACGGGCCGAGGGAACACCCGTGCTTTCAACAGAGCTCTTGTCGTTTTGCATCGCCAAGACGTAACCGTAACTCATCCTTGAAGGTGTAAAGGTATCCGAGCCGCTTATTTTTGAGCCATGGTGAATGGCTGTACCCTGCACAATCATCGATTTACACAGTAAGGTTGAGCATCAAAAACGGTAGCACTTACGAGCAAGACTCACCCAATCAACCGACCCATCATTGTAGACTCCTTCGTCTTTCGCAGCATCGTCGCCAGAATCATCTGGTAACAAACTTGGTGGCGGTGGAACCTTGTACACGTTCTGAAACACTTGCGCCATGATCTTGCACTGGTGAAACATCATGTTCAGAAACGGGGGCATTTTGACAGCCCCGCCAAATGTTTTGCATTGATAAGCGAGCAAGAAATTCGCCGCGTCGTTTGTGCGAACTGTGGGAAAGAACCCCCCAACACACATAGAAAACGCCAACGAGTGCACGTCCTCGAAAAAACGTGAAAGGTTTCCGATGGAGATATCAAACTGTGACGTTGAGGCATAATGATCACGCAACACTTTCATAGGCGACCATTTCCCATCGCTGGTGACATAACACCACCCCGCGTCGTTTCTTCGATAGTGAAATGGGTTGGAGCACCCGCCCAGCTTGCCCATGTTCTCTCTAAAACAAGGAGTCGACGACATTAGACAAAACCAGGGCAAGTGTACGAATGATTGATTGCAGCGGTAATGATTTTCGTTGCAGCCATACATAACTTTGGCAGTGTAAGCAATACACTCTTGGTCCGCGTCGAGGCAAAAAATACAAGAGTACGAAGGCACCTTCAAGTGTAAGTCGTCTCTTTTCAATTTGCTCAGTTCGTCATAGACAAACTTTTGCTGAACGGCGGTGAAATACGATATCCACAATGTCACCGGCTGGCTGAGGTTGATCGTGTCGCCTGATGACATGTCCATCGACACCGGCGCGATGAAGACTCCGCCAGGAATTGGTTTCACCTCGAAAGACAAGATCGCAGAAAGAAGGCTTTCGCATTCTCCCAACGACACGTTGCATATCAAAATCATGTTCGTAGCAACGCGAGGAACCTGGGCACGTGCGTTTTTGTTCTGTGAAATGCTGATCCACGACGAGAATTTGATTCGGAATGACAGCGACAACTTGGAACTGGCAACATCAGAAGTTTGATCTGTCTGTACATTTTCCACGACAGAACGAAAGAAATGTTTCGACATCATCGACGGCACTTTGCCCACAACATCACCCGCCATTGCCTGAAAAGTTTGAAGTTTATCGCTGTTGCCGTCTGTCAATGCGACGGATACGGTCACATCAACCACATATGTGTCTTTGCAAAGATCATCCATCGGAACCGGTGTCACGGCCATATTGAATGGGAATGCGAAAGGGTTTTCGTTGGTCACAAAAACTTTCTTCCACTCCAACAGTAACAGCTTCAGCCCGTGCTCAATTACATTCACCTTTTCTGGCCGCAAATGGGTTGTTTCGGGGCAATATCTCTCCATGCGCAGTGTTTTGCCTTGCCAGCCCTTCAATTGATTTGTCTTGCCACACACTTCTCGCACTGGGCGGTTGCATATTTCTGGAGATATGAAATGCATCAGTAATTGCGTTTGCACACAACGCTGCGTCACATTGTCTCGTTCTTACCGACATAGCCAGCGCATTTGAAGCACCCTTTGCCAGGTTTCATCGCCGCGCATTTTTTGGGGACGAGGTACAGCGAAGGGTCAGCATCGTTGCCAATCAAACACTTGTTGTCTGAGAAGGTGACCGAGTAAGTTTTGGCCGTGGTTCGGGTCTGTTCGACGAGCCATTGTAGCGCGGCAGTGTACGCTTGCTCTAAAGACACAGCCGACCCGCCTTCATTCTTGAAAATCTTTTTCTTGGCATACAGCACCGCAGACACGGCACAAAAATGTTGAAGTTGCGACCAAAACGATTCCTTGTCCAGTGGCAGGTTACTCGGGATGGCCGAGGACATTCTTCCAGTTGTACTCCTGCGCACAAACACGGCCAAATGTTCCTTGTCAACGTAACAAAATCAAAACAGCATGTCACCCGGAATTGCAAACAGTAACCATCACACGTCTGTACCCTCAAGACTCTGATTTGAGAAGAAGAATCACCGCCAGCACGCACGCACCGCGCATACGCGTGCTGGCAATGCGTACCCGTGTGCAGAGCGCTCGCCTGTCGACCGTGTGCGAAGGTCGCCAAACCAAGACTTAAAAAATTTCTGAAATTTCTCGTGCCAGTTTTTTTACAGCTGTAAAAATTTTTTTTGCTGACACTTTAAAAAACAAAACCCCGCCGAAATCACGGACGGGCTCTTCTGCAGAACGAGCTGTCCAGGATCCCGCCTCGCGCGCGGAAGCTCTGTCCGGCGCCTTGCATTACACACAGCGCAGTGCAGTGAGCGTGGCCATCCAGCCGTTTCTTCATCCATCCCGTGTGTTGTTGGAACACAGGTGATAGTGAGGTGTTGTCTGTTTTGTGCCGTGAACGAGGAATGCGCGCCAGTGCACGGGCAGACTGCGAGGCGCGTGCGCTGAGCGACCCGCTGTGTCCGTGGGATGCAGTGGGCGTGCG
>CERI01284305.1_pt1 | contig 20919 bp, 15 predicted proteins | sample 350261 | NCBI WGS metagenome assembly CERI01 (sample SAMEA2620979, study PRJEB7988) | marine metagenome | isolation source: saline water (ENVO:00002010), including
ATGAATCGAGGGGGTGAAAGTCAGCGGCCTGTTATGTTGAATCGAGGGGGTGAAAGTCAGCGGCCTGCTGTGACGAATCGAGGGTTCGATGTGAGACAAGCCGCTGAAAAAACAGAAGCAGCAGCGGGAGCATGGAATGTTATGCGGACATCACCTCCTAGCGGCAAAACATCGCCTTCTAGCGAGATTTTATCGATCTCGCACAACTTTGGGGGAGGGACTCAGACGTATGTCCAAGCCTTTTCAGCGTTGTATGGTGTTAAGGAATTGAGAATAATAGATCAGTCACATTTTGCGTTCGCGGATGGAAGTCTTAAGCAAGCGTGTAGTCTGTCGGAACTCGCTGAATATTTCATTAGTTATTCTCCCTCGATCATATTGCTCAATCATCTGTTGATGAGCACTCAGAATGGTAGGTATGCAATACATAAGGGGCTGTTCGAACTGATAACGACTAGATGCAAGTACAAAAAAATGATATGTATTATCCATGACTATTATTTGCTCTTCCCGGATAACCCTAACCCTGTTATGCTGGAAAACTTGACGAATGTCCCTGACAGCAAGCAATTAGTATTTATTGACAATGTGTTTAGCAAGTGTGATATGGTCGTTTTTAATTCTCATAGCTGCTTCAAAAACTATAATAAATTCGTAAATATGTCGAAGTTCAAATACATAATCACAAATACAACACCTGATATCTTAACGAACAACTATAACATAATTCCATCCAGAAAGCCAGTCTATTCGATTGGCGTAATCGGACGCGTATGCGCGAAGCACAAGGGTTCGTGTTTGCTACAGAAAATACACAAATTACCGCAACTCTCTCGGCACTTTTTCAAAGTATTCGGAGCTGGTGCCGCAGACACATGGCAATGTAGTTCGCCGCGTAACCTCCTCGGACCGAATATCAAATTGTTCGGGAAGTACAATCACGATAACATCTATCAACTGATCGAGCGAGAAAGTATAGATTGCTTCATGTTTATATCGGTATTTGAAGAAACGTGGTCATATACTCTAAGCGTTGCAATGCAGACGGGGTTACCTATAATCTACAATGATATAGGTTGTTATAGAGAAAGGCTACATGGGAGGGATAATACATTCCCATTTACCGAGAGAACGTTGCACAAGTTGCCAGGCATATTACAAAAGATCACCAGCAAAACGTCTTCATCGCATGGTTCATCTCCGGAAAGTATGCAGTTATTTAACCATAATGCGGATTTTAATTGGCTGATAAATGATAATGCAAATTTAGAGTTCGACACGTCGCTTATTGAACATTATTTACATCATATGAATGTGTGTTTCTTTCACTTCACAAACATAGGTAATGGTTATAACATATTCTTAGAACAAATCAAACATATCAAGAAGTCAGGATTGTACGACAAATTGGACTTCATCTTTATAGTTATGTTAGGTCCTCACATCAAACTGAACAACGATCCCAAGTTCAAAGTTATTTATTATTCGCCGAACAATTTGGAATGGGAAGTGCCATCTATGAAGCTAATCAAGAGCTTCTCTGACCACGTCAGTAAGAGAATTAACATCCTATATATTCACACCAAAGGGACACTCAACAAACCACATTCCAAAGAGTGGCGCGAGTACCTACAACACTTTTTGGTTTCGAGACACACAGATTGTCTGCTTTATCTAAACGCAGGGCGTGATTGCGTGGGTGTTAATGCGAACCTGCATCCAAAGGGAGGTGGGAATGCTAGACGCTGTCACTTTTCAGGAAATTTCTGGTGGTCAAACACCGACTACATCAAGTCTTTGTTGCTAGAGGTCAATGAGGCGGACGTACGATATGCTCCTGAGCACTTCATTATTGGTAAGTACCATGAACAGCCATGTGGAATAGTGTCGCTACACAACACGGAAAGAGATCTTTACGAAACGCCTATACTGCCTAATGCTTACGACTACTCCGTGATAAAAAACCGCGTTTTAGAAGAATACAAGTATTTCGACATTAGCAAGTATAAAAAGACTGTTTGCGTATATTTCATTGGTGGTATTCTCGTAAATGCTGAATCTCGTTTCTTTACACAGATCGAAGAGATGGTCGATTCAGGGTTCTATGACGGCTGCCACGAGATATTAGCATTCGTATCTGGACAGAACTATAACATAATGTCAAAACTTTCAAGGATGTCTAGAGTCAAAATCATCCAGACAAAATCGAACGGGATGGAAAAATTCAGTTTGAACAATTATAGGTCTTATGTCGATCTGAATAACTGCAATATCGTTTACCTACACACCAAGGGAGCGTCACGGTCGCCTGATAACGGTCCTACAAATGACTGGTGTAAAATCTGTAACTACTTCACTATCTCCATGTGGAAGATAAACGTCATCCTGTTACAGTATTACTCCTGCACAGGAATAAACTTGATGTCGTACCCACTTCCTCATTTTTCGGGGAACTTCTGGTGGGCAACAGGCGAACACCTAACTCACTTGAAATCGGAGGTCGGCGACAGGTACTTAGATCCTGAAATGTATTTACTGAATAACATCCAATGTAAGAATAAGACTGACAAACAATATCAGCCAAATCCACTATGCATATACAAGTCGATAGGAAATCACGCAGATGCAAGGTACGATGAATCACTCTATAAGAGGCTATCTGTTGAAGACATTTTAGACGGAATACCTAGTAATTATACATATAATAACATTGGTGACAATATATCAGTAAATATAGATCGTATCACGCCCATCGTATAAATTACGAATTATTTTTCTCGGCGATATGATATAACGTATAGCTGTCCTGGACAATGTAGAGAGGTTACGCTAACAACTGAACCGTTTAGTTATAATAATTATATACACCAACATGGTGGTTACTTGGTATATAAAAATGCTATAAATTAAAATTATAGATTAGATCACCAACACATAATCTCGAGTAACATTATAATTACGAACTTTTTTTATTCTCTATATTCTACTAGGTAATTTAAGTTCTTCATCTACTATTTCATGACTATCGTTACATTAGAGTATATTTCCAATTACACCTTTGTAGATGGAGAAAATATGTTCGGTAGATCAACCATGAGTGTAAATGAATATTGAATACTTGAATCTCTTGCTCTTTAACTTCCTCTAGGAAAGAAGGAATATCAGTGTAGGAATTTAGAATACAAACATTGTTTTTCCCCAATCATCATATGAATATCGATGTATAGCCATATTTATTCAGAATAACGAACTGCTAACAATTATTATCAATATATTGTTTTATAATTTCAAAACTACAATTCTCCGTATCATAATTTACATCACTACTTTTCCAATACCATTTATGGAATATTAATTCATATGGAATCAAACTATTCTCAAAAAAACTATTTTTTCTAGACGGATGTTTATAATTGTTCAAATTCCAATTTTCCCTATCAGTCCAGTCTATGTTTTGATATTTTTTTATCATACAATCTATACTATAACCATTTTTAAGAATACAACGACTTAGCCCATATTCTCCATTTACTATAGCTGAATATTTATCTTCATGTATTTGAAATACTGTTTTTTCTTTTTCTATAATTGCAAGACCTACTTTATCAGTTACAAAAAAAAATCCCTCAACTTTAGGACCATATCCACCGGCATCCGATTCAGGTAAACAAACTATAGTAGTTCCAACTAACTTAACTTTATCATTAATTTTGTTTATAAAATACTTAGACCAGTGGATACTGCTTACATAATGCGGAACTATCGGACCAATTACCCCGCTATTCATAAATATAAAATATTCGTATTCTAAGTTTCGTTCCCTGATGTAATTTAATGCTATATAGTGTCCCCCAAAATCATAACCTGTATTCTCTCTTTTTATTATTGTTACGTTTTTTAAGTTTGGTAAAGAGACTTGGCATTTCATACCATTGATTACCAATATGTAATCAACATCCTCTCTATAATTGATCTCATTTTTAACAAAAAAGTCTAAATTGCAAATTGAACTAGCAGTTTCATAATAAGTATAGCATATAACCGCTGTCATCATATTGTAAGTATAGACTTTTTGCGCGGCTATCTTAGTTTATATTACACCCAGCAACTCATCAATGTTTTTGTACATGCATATGTCTAAATCCGTTGATTTATGAAAATCGAAGGCCTCATATATTCCACTCTCTGCCATTTGTAACAGCTTCTCACAGTTCATACAATATTCGTTTTCCTTATAATGATGAAAATAGTAAATAACCTTCTTGTTATGGCAATAATGAGATAGTTGCCCCCCGCCCGACCATTCAGATATAACAATGTCGCACTTCTCATGATTCATCAATGATGCGAATACGTCTAGCTTATCAACATAAATGAGATCGGTACTCTCGAGTTTGAAGCGGGGACGTTTTTCTTTACAGAATATGAAAATAGTCGCGTACTTGTCCTTTACTTTATCAATTATACTTTTCAAATTATTCTCGTCATTCTCCTTGTTCAACGTATGACCTTGTTGATGTCGATCAACAATGCGGTGATGGATAATAGCAAATTTGGAATTGACTGGCAATGCCTCATCAATTGTCCTGTAGCGTATGTCGTTTAACAATCCTTTTATGTCCAGTCCGTGATTTGGGGTTTCCGAAATTGGTAAGGAGCTACCATACGCCTTATGAATATGTTCTGGGATATAACTTCTAATAGGATAGCTTACAACTCGTTCAAATTGATTAAGTCTATCATTAGTTAGATGGGGTATGTAACTGAGTTGGCAAATGTGCAAAACAACTCTAGTGCTTTCTCCTTCTGATAGGAATTCTTTGTAAGTGATAACGTTCGTGAATAAGTTTTCGTACAAGAATTTGCGGTCTTCATACAGTGTTACTATAGTATTGTTCCGTGTTATGAATTTTTTGTTCAGCATATCCAGTAGAATATATCTGGAGATGTGTATTTCGTGACCTAATGCGTCTAGTTCGCAATGTCTTTCGCTGTCCATTGACATGATAATATCAAGAGATTCCATTCTTACGTTATATAGTAGAGTTACATAATATAGTAGAGTTACATAAAGGTCTGCGTTCTTTTGGACTAAATCCCACCGATTTCCATTTGTTTCTGTATCCACGGAATAATTTCATCTAGAGCATCTTCTAGGCTAGTATTACATTCGACTCCTAGTGTCTCCTTTGCCTTAGTTACATCAGGAATACGTCGCTGAACATCATACGTATATGCGGGATCGCATTCTATCATGAATTCCTTTTCTGGATTTATTTTGTCCCATATTATTCGAGCTAGTTCCAGTACGGTGTGACCAGTTGGGGAAGATATGTTAAAATCCTTATTTAACGCCTTGGGATCGACAATACACTCATAAAACCCGTCTGCTAAGTCCCCTGCATACGTGTAGTGCCTTATTTGATTTCCTTCCCCCAATATTCTTAGAGGATATTGACCTTTTAATATTTTTTGTACTAAATCAGGGACTACGTGGCTCATTGCTAATTTGATATTTCCCGAGTAACATTCAGTCTCCAATCTCGCACGTTTTTCACCTGTCCCCACAGCATTGAACGGTCTGATGATGGTATAAGGCAACTTGTACTGTTCCCAAGCACCCTGTACCCAATATTCGACTGCCAGTTTTTGAAAACCGTATGTACTTAAAGGTGGGTTGCTGGTTCGAACGTCGCTTTCCTTACTAGGATAACGTTCGGCCGATTCGAAAACCATGGAGGATGAGACTACTACTATCTTTTCAAAACACTTCCCATGTTCTTGCGCGTACAAACATGCGTCAAATGCAGCAGCTGTTATCAGCTCATTTTCTCTTAACAAATCGTAAGCCAGTTCATGAAACATAGTAATTCCACCGATAATAGCCGCTCCTGATACCAGAATGTTGATGTCATTCTTAATCAACATCTCTTTCAGCTTCTCAGTATCTTTGGCATCTCCTTCTACGAAGTGGAAATTTGGGTGATCGTCGTAAGTCTTACTTATTTTACCATATTTCCAGAAGTTGTCTATTCCCCAAACGTGATGTCCTTCATCTAAGAGTCTATTCACGGCGTAGCCGGCGATAAACCCATGACTGCCCGTCCATAGGATATTCTTTACGTGAGGCATTATATACGTAATTCCCAGGTTTTTTTTTTTTTCTGTACGAGTATGCATTCGGGGGCGGAGCTGAGATGTGCCAGATTTACGGCGTAAGAAGATAGATTTAGAGCTAACTTACATGAGTACTTAGATAGAATAACAATAATAAAGAACATATCCGATAACGCCTTACCAACACCTAACGGTCAATCGTTTTATATAATTTACATCGACGGTGACATGGTTCTTACTGATTACAAGGGTTGTAAAAGTTATTGGAATCTATTAAAGATAGGAGGAGTTATGGTTTTTGATTATGGTGTTATTCGCCAAACCTGTAATTATCAAATATCGATACAACAGTTATAGTATATGTGTTTTGGGTTTAAATGTATTATTTCTTATGTAGTTCTTTTCCGAAATATTCTTTCTCCGTGCGCGTACCATCTATGACAGTCTTAGGATACAGTTCCATATCATCGACTATAGTTTGAAAGATACCAGGCTCGACATTTAATCCCAGCCCCTTCACATATTGGTTAAATGCCAGCGAATCTTTTACTAAACATGGACCAGACGGCCCACGAAATGATTCATCACATAGCATATATTTATGATCCAGTTCCTTTCTTACCAACAAACTTTGCAATACACTGTTATACTCCACACTATTATGCTTACATACCTCGTACATTGCATTGGCAAATATGATACGATAGGTGTTATATACGTTTTGCATATACTTTGTTAGTTCTGCTTCTACTGGACTTACCATTTTGAACTCCTGGCAGATAGGTTCATGGATTTTCTTTATCACTTCATACGTTTCTTCGCAAACCGTTCCGACAACACAAATACTATTGTTTTTCATGAAATCTTCATATGCACATCTTTCCCTTAAAAATTCTGGGCAAAAGCAAATTTTATCATTATTGTACTTTTTTATCATTTTACCGGTTGTTTCTGGCGCGACCGTGCTTTTAATACAAATATGACCCTTATATTCTAAACGCGATAAATCATCCAATACTTTTATTAGAATAGTTAAGTCGCACTCATTTTTTTCATTCGGTAAAGTTGGAACGGCAATAAATACAACATCGCTATCCAGAACATCTTCGATTTCACTTTCCTTGTAAACTGGATCAGAAAAAGACATGTCGTTTCCTAAAGCCTTTAATCCTTGGTATATGGCTTCACCAACCATTCCGCGTCCAATAGAACCAATTTTCATTTGTATATATTATGCATATATTATCCCTCCATCGCAATTTTCATTTCCTTGATAATATCATCAAATTTAAAGAAAAAGTAATGTTTTATTGGTGATATATGTTTTTTACCCCAGTTTGAAGCTATGTTTTTTTTAAAGTCATCTAAACCCAACCAGTTTTCTTGATAATTCTTCTTATTATTAGTATTTAATGCAGGCAATAGTTTATACTCTCCTGGAAATTGGAATATATTTAGATCATCGTGATGATAATAGTAAGACATTTCCAATAGTCCACTAGTTTCTCCAATTAAATACGTACAATTATTACATAGTAATAATGTAGACAATTCTTGTATATTGTTTATAATATAATCACCTTTAATTTGCAAATTACCAGGATAAGCACAAAATAATATGACTTTAAAGTCCTGTCTAACATCCATTAATTTTTTTATATAATCTACATACTGGATGTCAATCTCTCTGTGGTTAAAACTTCTAACAATGAATATTATAAACTTATCTTTTTCTACCATGTTTTGAAAATTAACATCTAATTTAAATTTGCTAATGTTTTTGATCTTTTCTATCAATTTGTTATTCCAATATAGTTCATTATATACATCATAGTTATATTTCATTAAAGAATTATTTGTTCGACAATATAATAAATCTTCAACTACATGAGGTAAAAAAACGAGATTATTGTCATTAACTTTATTCTGATACTTTAGTATAAAGTTTTTAAAGTTAATCACATTTGGAAACGTTTGGTTATATAAAAACTGTCTATCGTCATCGACAATTAAAACATCGCGATTGTTTATAATCTCATTATTCAACATATCGAATACTATTATTCTACTAATATGTAAATCATGCCCAAAACATGTATGCGGATGAATAATCTTCTGTGAAGAATCCTTTATTTTGTTTCTCAAGAATTCATTTATGTGTGTTTCTACCGAAAGAAAGAGTTTTTCATTTATTCCATGATCAGCAAATACAAACATGGTCTCTGATGTTGCTTCTAACGGTTGATTTTCAAGATCAATACTTATCATTATATTCATATATACATATGTTAGTATATACAAACAATTATCCTTATATTTGATAACTTACAAATTGTTTCTCTTCAATAATATCCGAATGAGTTAACATATTGATTTCCTTTTTAACTTTGGCCCGATTATCGTTCATAACATGTTCATAACGATTTCTTTTATAAAGTTCAATGTCAATTAAATTCTCATCTTTACATTGCTCGAAACGTTCTCTTTGCCAATCATGATATTCCCAAAACTCGAGATTAATTTCAAATAGAGCTTTGAATAAATAATGATCTTCATTCATACCTATGGATCCCAGCTTTGGCAGTAGCATATTGTATTCTTTTGTCACGTTTTCCAGCTTCGTTCCTGACATTTTTATCATCTTAATTCTCAAAATTGTTACTTTATCCACTAATTCTCCATGACAAGCGGGGATAAGAATCATTCTAAATTATTTATATAAATACATATGTTACAATTATATAATTGACTACGCAATTTAGACTCTACCAAAATCATCTTCGTTATATGGTAGTATTGTAGGAAGATTTGGTGAGGGAGGCAAGAATTATCATAACGATCACTAGTTAATACTTTACTTTGTTCTTCTTTAGAAAAATTTTGCCATGGAAATTCAGGTTCAACTATAGCATATCGTACTCCTTTTGCACATTTGCCAACTTATTACCGCTCGTTTTTGAGAGTTTGATCTTCAAAATTGTCAATTTATCGACTAGTTCGCCGTTACACACTGGGATAAAAACCATGTTTCATTTAGCTAACGTTTTTATTCCTTCACAAAAACGAATTGTCACTCCCCAACCTAGATCTTTTAGTTTCCGATTACTTATATAGTAGCGCTGATCGTTGAATGGTCTGTCTTCGACGTAACTGATCCATTGGTCATACTCTTCTGTGTTATGGACCGCTTTGATTAGTTTCTGTGCTACTTCCATGATAGAATATTCCATGCCTTCATCACAGCCGATGTTGTAAATCTCGCCGATCTTACCCTTCTCCAGTATGCATTGAAACGCTGTGGCGGTGTCATGTGCATGTAAGAAGGCCCTGACACAACTTCCGTCACCCTGAATCGTCACTTTCTTGCCGTTCTTAAGCTGTCGTATGAACCGCGGAATTACCTTCTCTGGATACTGGTTCGGACCATACACGTTGTTTCCACGAGTAATGACGATCGGCATGTTGAATGAATGATTATAAGACTGCGCAAGCAGTTCAGCAGCTGCTTTAGTCGCTGCATAGGGGTTTGTGGGGCAGAGGATAGATGTTTCGGTCTTGTGTTCCTCTTCCGCGTCCAATTTAGACTCCCCATATACCTCGTCTGTGGACACGTGGATGAACTTTTCTAACTTGCCGTATTGGCGCGCCGCTTCTAGGAGGGTGTGTGTCCCAACCACGTTATCCTGAGTGTACTGCAGGGCATCGGAGAAGGAATTCTGAACATGCGATTGCGCTGCAAAGTGAATTAGATGTGTAGGCTGATGAGTGAGGAATACGTGATTCATTAGGTCCTTGGAGCATACATTACCTTTCACAAGCGTATAGCGCGAACTTGTCCTCCACTCACTGGCGATATTATCCTCACTCGCACAATAGTACATAGCATCCACGTTGACCACTAGGGTTTTGCTGTAGACTCGCATTATATGGTTGATAAAGTGTGAACCTATGAAACCACATCCGCCAGTCACTAACAGCACAGTTCGCTCGCAATCACTAATGCTACCCGTCATTTAATTACTGACAACATTTAATTCCTTCGTGTTTGGACATTCATCCGACACTACAACTTTTCTGCCCACACACACCTTGTAGATGAATGATAGGTAGTCCATAATTACCATGTCAGAGTAATTATGCATGGCTGAGAGCCAAAAACTCCTAGCGCCCGGTCGTTTATCAGGCTAATTGCTTATATGAAGATACAGAAGGTTAGACCTTCGACATTAGATGCTCTGTTCAATTCTTAAGGTTCTGGCACCAATCTTGATCCACAGAAACGTTGCCGTATAGAATCTCTCTCTCTCTCTTCCTCCATGCAACACCCATCATCACCTCAAACACCTGACGGGTCATCCAGTGTAGGGCCCTCCATCTAGCCGCCTAATAATTCACGCTCTTATAGCAAGGCAATCCGTAGTTTAGCCACATAATTATTGGTCGCTGGGCTTCCTAACCCGAATACTGAACATCAATCAGCTCGTCCATAGCTTATATGCGCGAGCAGGCCGGCGATTGCTCCGCATCAGTAGAGTCCCTTTACCCATCTTCTTAGGAGTTCCTTCCTTAACGTGGCCGTATCGCGCAAGCCATACTTTGTACATTTTTCTTCGTTTTCCCGATATTAGATGCTTCGTACACTTGTTTAAGTCCTGCAACCAGTCTTGATCCTCCATCACATTTCCATGAATGATCTTTGTCCTACATCTTCTGCTGAGAAGCACCCCGACTACACGTTCAAATGCTTCCCGACCTCTTCTGGAATCTACTGCCTCTATTAGCACTTGCAAATGATTGTTACCGGAGAACATTTCAGTAGTAAAACCTAAATTGATAACCACCATTCCCCCAAAACAAATATCCCATTTGTCTGCTCGCCGGCGTAGAGATTCTAACTCCTTGCCACCATCCATCTTGGCAAGAATGCGTGAGGGTCGGTGGTCCAATATCTGGTCAGCTTCATTGCTATCATGTACCGTCCAAAGGTAGTGGTAGGTACTAGTGGTAAGGTATTTACTATCTATCGGACTATTGAGAAATACAGTATCATGAATGAAAACAGCGTTTTGAGAGAAGCGCCGCATGAAAAAATAGTAAAACGGAAGGAGCTCGCCTCTGTTAGGAGGGAGAGTGCTGTTTATCACAACTGTATTGTGCATTTCCGGTCCCCCTAAGAAACGAGGTGGGGAAGTAGAGTGGTCATCTATGATGACGATTGGTATCCCTGGATGGAAGGAACGAATGCACTTATATGCCAGGTTCCAATAAATATTCTGTTCTGGACATGCTATGTGTCTAAGAATAACAAAAGTCAAGGGATTCATTTTACCTGTAATGACGATTTTAATTAGCGACTAGCGTTAATGCTCATTATTACCATCTAATATGTACATATGGAGATCCCAAAACATATATTCCAAACATGGAAGACAAAAGAACTCCCTCCTCTGATGGAAAGGAATCGGCAGTTGCTAATTAAGCGCACACCCAACTTCACTCATTACTTATACGATGATAATGATTGTCGCGCTTTTTTAGCCAAGTATTTTAAACCACTGGTGCTTAAAGCCTATGATAAACTAATCCCAGGTGCATTCAAGGCCGACTTATGGCGCTACTGCATTATGTACATTTATGGAGGAATCTATATGGATATTAAGCTAAACTTCGACGCCGGCTTTGACCCTGATACCTTACTCTCGAGAGAACACTATCCGTTGGATATACCGTTGTGTGCTCCTCAAGATTCCCTGGAAAAACTGTCTGGCAAGCACCGTAGCTTACGAGTTCGAGGCATTTACCAGGGATTACTTGTTTGTCAGAAGGGTTCCCCGATCATGCGGGAGGTCATTGCGCGTTGTACGGCTAATATCCTCAACGAGTATTATGGGAAACACTGTCTAGCTGTAACTGGCCCCTGTTTTCTATTTGATACCATAACAGCGATTGAACCTCAATTACTAGATACACAGCTCTTGACATCAGTTAAGAATCATCATTTCAGCGAGTACGGAATAGTGGATCACTACGTAGTTAAAGGCACAAAGCGAGTTTGTTACCCATACAGAGGGTATAGGGGAGAACTTATTAAAAGACAACGGGAGCCATATGCAGCTGCCTGGGAGAGGAGAAGGATGTATAAGTGAGTTATTAGATTCTATTGTTTGCTTAATGTATGAAAAGTGAATTTTCCGAGGAGGGAGCATCCGTCCGCTACGTATCTCTCGTGGGGGACGAAAGGGTGCCACCCAGATGGGTAGTGCATCTGCTGCATATCCTACGCAATGTTGTTGCTATAGTTAGCGAAGCTGGCATACTTAACAACATAAGCCTTCGAGCTTACGTTTCGCGGGACGATACTACCAGAATAAAGTGTACATTATATCTACAGAGGAAAGACGATATCTCGATAGGCACACCCGGCACTCATGAACACTGGATGCGTATGATGAGTAGCAGGTGGGGAGAACTAAGGGGCTTTGCTCGTGCCTCATTCGGTGTCTCGATAGGAGCGGATATGCTGCTTGATGCAGGTGGTGAAGGAATTGAGTCTGATCTGGGGCAGAGATCAGGTTCTTTCTTATTTTATTTAGAACTATTGGTACTTTCTTTATCAAAGGTTGTCATGTTTAGTCTTGATAATTTTACTGACGACCCTGATAGAGCTGCCGACCGCGATAAAGGGATTTATGGACTGCTTGATCCTGCAAGCGGCGTTGGTACCAGGGCTGAGCGATTGCAAGACTCATGTGGTCATATGCTCTTCCGTATGCGCCACGACACGTCCGAGCTTGTACTACGCAGAATTGAAGGGATGAAGCCAAGTGTAGCGTCAGGCGCCGTATGGACAGGGATTCCGTTCAATGTCATGGTCCATAATCTGCGCAATCTAGTGACAACTAATCATCTTCCTTTTTCTGAAACACAAATGGCCCTGGGAAGGGGTGTTGGTGTGGGCAAACGAAAGGCGAGGGGTAGAACTAGACGGCATAGGACTGGCAGAAGGAAAGTAGTAAGTAGAAAGCGGCGACGTACGCGTGTTAGACGCTAAGTATGAAGTTATTCACCTGGGTGACTTGTACTTTAAAATAAATGCTACGAGAGCCAAAACAGGTGCAGTGACCAGGAGCAGTCCTTTCGGTACTCCACTATACGCAATGTCCAAAACAGCTGGTGAATATAGTAAAAATATAGGAAGGAAACATGCTATAAGGGCTGGGACTGATAATGTGGTTTTCGTGGGCGCACATAATATTATAGCTGCTAGCGGACCAAAATGCAAAATGATATCAGCAATAGACAATAGTAGTGCAGTCTGTAGATGCGTTAGCCCAGCGGCATAAAACTTATCCAGAACCGAAGAACTCGTTTGCAAGGCTAAAAATCCACATACACATGTAGCCCATGCAGCAGAATACAGAACGGCTCCCAGATTGTTCCATTTAGGATCGTTACTTAGTTTGAAACAATAGTAGTAAGTTGATAATGCAGTAAAGCTAGATATCTGGGTTAGTACAGAGGCTACCCTTATCCACATAAAATACGGCTAGATTATCATAATATCATCGACTCAAACTGGACTTCTTTATATATACAAAAAACGTTGTATACCAGAGTGCCAAATATATAGCAATCCAGTGGACATATATCGTTTTCCTAAGCGTGTCTTTCCCCCATTTCCAACCGAGAGAAGATGAAACTGGTTTATATAGCCAAGCTAAATACTCACCTGAGAATGATGCGTTCCCCCATTTACTATTCCTTATAACAGGGTCATAGTTAGCTGTAAAATCAGTAAATAGACACTTGTTGTTTTTCAAGGGCCAAGTAAGTGGGATCATGATATAAAGCAAAACTATATAGGGGAAAAGCGGAAGGAGTGTCTTGGAGATACCAATGAATGGCAGTACGAGTGGAAAGAGAAGAAACTTAATATGCAGTCCATTCAATAGCAGACCTATCATTATACATAGATACTATAACTTTTAGGGGTTTTCAGCTCGCGCAATCCAGACTAATCCATTACCCAGCGACTGCAAGTTTCGTTCGTCACCAATATCATTGCTACATACGGATATTGCCTCGCCCACAAGGTAATCTATATTGCTGGACTCTAGGAAATAGTTGTCTTGGCTGTAGTACTTTTTGATCACCCAAGTTCCTGTCTCGCTTTTGGTTTGTGATAAAGAGATTGTCCCGTTGAGGCATCTATGAAGGTAAAGTCCGAGATTGCTTCTCAGTAAAACTTGTTTTGCTGGAGTAACAACTATTGTCCATTCCTGCCACTCGTCCTTAGTATCCTCCATCATGACTGACCCATCGAACATAGCCGTTAGATACCTACCATGTATGCCACGGACGTAGTACCGATTATTGCCCGATCCACTTGGTTCTAACGTCCATTTATCTAACATACAATGTTTCGCTGTGTGGCCTGTTATGCTGAATACACCTTGCTGCGTACCATTGAGCTTGTTCGCCACATGGCATGCCGTCGTCTTTATTCCAGCAGCAACACCTCTGTGCATCCGCGGCGGCACATGCTTTCCAACGTCTTGATCCCTTATTATGTACTTTTTTATTCGAGTCGTCTTTACGGCTATATTCGTTTTAATAGCTATTTCTGAGAGGCCCTTATCTCGCAATTGAAAAACGCTTAAGTAGCATGTATCTTCCTCGCACATTATAAGATTGTTATCTTTACTCTTAAGACGGAATATTTGTTTTTTTGCTGCACCATATACTTTTTCCTCGGCCGATCCAACATCGAGTGACAATGTAGAGGTTCCAAACTGGCCACCCGTGTTTGCGGTACTTTTCCATTCTACCTGCCTACCTACCGCATGTACTAGCAACTCATGTTGAGTCAGGTTGGATATCGTGAAAGTGTAGTCTTTCATGCAGGATTTAGCAAGCGACCGTGGCTTAGTCGTTGCTACTATATTGCCGGCAGTAGTGCATGAAAAAATGCCCATATAGTATGACTCCATTAAGAATTGTGGAGTCCGGCAAAAACCCGAACAAACAATCGTCCGACACAATATTTGTCTTACGTTCAAATTATCAATGGTCTCGACTTCCCAAGAAAAATGATTATTTTATCTAAAGTAAGCAATCGACACAAGTTATGACCAATTGGGGCGAGCAATTCCAACGTTTTTATGAGAAGGGCGATCCACAGTATGATAAAGACGACGATTACCTTGATTTGGTGATGAGAAACCACATAGGCAGCTTTCTGAAGTCAAACCCCGATCTAATGTACGATCATAAGTTCGTCGCAGCCTCGTTAGACTGGCTACCGAAAACTGCAGGACACACACTATTTGCCAGTTACGGGAGACGCCTTAACACGAACAGTAAGTTCGCGGAAGACGCCGTATTGACAAATGCATACATAATACGTGATTTTGATATGTCATCAGCACCACATTATAGTGATATTTGCGCTCATGCCATTAGTAAGTCGTGGCGATTGTTTCGCTTAGTAGAACCAACCCAGTGCGAATGTATCTTGGATTTGGCAACTTATGCTTTGCAGTTCGCATTTGAAACGGCTTTACGCCTGCATCAAAAAAACTGCAGTAACGCATACACGATTCGCTTTGTTACCAAAAACATATTGCCCGTGACTGGAGAGGCAGGGTGGTCAGACGAAGAGCAGCAAATATGGCGAGACAAGTTTAATAAGATAAAGTTTCCCAGCTAATTTAGCGAGTATCTATAGACCGATCAAGTGTTACAGTATGTCTTTCATGTTAAGACGTTTTTGTTTTTATTTCATGGCTTTGCAGGAACATCACTAGCACGGATGAATAAAGGACCTACGCAGTAGCGATCAATCGAGAATTGCAGCTTTTATCTAAAAGTCAAGTGAGTAATCGTCAGGCACACTGCCCGTCTCACGTTGCACCACATTTTCAGCGTTTTGGTTAAGATCAAGCCTCTCTCTAGAGCATTCCGAGTCTGGATCCCCCAGCCCTACAAACGCTTGCTCAATCATATGCTCATTCATGGCTAGGTCGGGCTGTTTTGCCTCGCCTAAGCTATCCAAAGCGGATGTGTCGAGTAAGACTTCAAACGCATTAGTACCGTAGTTGCCTCTTTGGCCACACAACACATTTGCTGATAAACCGCGCATTGGGTCTAGTTCTCCGTGTCTTGCAGCTTTCATGAACATCTCGGGCGTTTCCTCAAAGCTTGCTTTTGCTATCGGCCCAATGTCATCATTATTGATTCCGTGCCGAAATACAGAAACCATTTTTTGGTTGCATGTCATTCTGTCACATAGCATACTTAGATGGTGATAATTGATATATGTATTGTCGAACTCAATAACCTCCGTTAGTTCGTTAAAGATAGATTGTCTCGCAGCCTCAATTCCAAGCAGTTTGCACACCTCTTGAATGTCATTAGTTGTAGTCCTTCTAGCATCGACCGAGTCTAGCCCAAGGAGATCGACAAGATTTGTACCTACAGTGTCAAGAACCCACTCTTCCTCGGCCACATACCTTCCGTCTTTATACAGCACTCCATCCAGTACCTTCCGTGGAAGTACCTTACTGATACCTGATACACCTCGCAAGACTAACTCATCTAGGAGTTGATTCTGGAAAGTTTGCAACAAATGTATTTCATCTTGCTGGTCAAGTGGATGCATTTGTCCTTTACCAGATCTACTGTTCTTTCTAACGGCTTTCATGAGCCGTATGCGCATAACTAGTTTTTTTGCGTTGTAGTCGCTGAACACACAGTCTATTTCCTCTGCATAACTTTGATTGATCGCGTACGCTACGTCATCCATTGTTAGACCTCTCTCTAACAATTCTTGACTACTTATTTCCAAACGTATTACCCAGCTTGAGCGGGGACAGTCATCTATTTCCGTTCCGAGACAGCTGGCAAAGTCACGTTCGAATGCTTGGAACTGCTGCTCGAGTAATGCATCTTTGCCCGAGGTACGAGCAACAGATTCGGGCTCAAAATGGATTTCTACCGTTTCGACTACGGAGCGTAGAGGAGTGTATTCGAGCGTTGGCATTATACGCTGTACATCTGCTTGTCGCACCGGGACACCAGTGGAGGGTAGATATACGGTGCACGAAGGGTTCTTTGGATTTTCAGACAACGATAATATCTCCTCGATTCTGGGAACTCCACGAGTAACATTGGATTTGGATGCGACTCCAGCAAAGTGGAACGTGTTAAGCGTCATCTGCGTAGTCGGTTCTCCTATGCTCTGTGCTGCAATAATACCTACCATCTCGCCAGGCGCAACTAGCGCTGTACAATACTGTTTTTCAATAGTGGAAAAGAGAAGCTCTATCGCCACCTTGTTTAGTCGATGCTTGCCCAACAGAGCTGCAGGCGAGCAATGGTAGTAAAGTAGTGCTTTGAACAAGGCAGTAGGTGGAGCAAACGTCACTTTTTCCAATCGCCCATACACGCCGCTGAGCAGCTGCATAACCTCTAACCCAGTTATGTCACACGCATTGTCCGGTCCTACCCCAATTTGACCAGCAACATTTGCTACTATATGTTTCAAGGCTACTGGGCAATGTACTGATGACTCATTCCGCCCTGAGAAGACGTTCTCTACTAAACTATGGCGAATCTTTAGCATGTAGTCAATGATACCTTTTGTTTCTTGTTCCAACTTACTTGCCTGCTCTTTTGCCCTAGCCGCTGCTGCTGGAGTGTAAATTGCAGCATCGATTGCCGTCGCAAGCGGAATATCAATCTGTGAATATATCTCGTCTGGCGTCATTCCTGCAATCGGAATGTTCTGTTTTTCGACCTTTATCGTGTCGAAGGAATCGTCGCCATATCTAAACTGTATTACTTTGTTTTTGCCATTCCGTACAGTCATATCATATTCAACTTTCAGGTCTTCCAGTGCTTTAACAAGTCTACGTTGGATGTATCCTGTTTGGCTAGTCTTTACTGCGGTGTCGATAAGACCAACCCTACCTCCCATCGCGTGAAAGAACAGCTCAGCCGGTTTTAGGCCATCTATGAAGGATTGTTCCACAAAGCCTCTGGCTACAGGCGAGTCATCAAACTTTGTGTAGTGCGGTAGAGTTCTCTCTTCGAAACCATATGGTATCCGCTTTCCATCTACTTGTTGCTGTCCCAAACAGGAGACCATTTGAGAAATATTAATATCTGACCCTTTGGAGCCAGCTTTTACCATCGTGACAAACCGATTGTCTTCACTCAGGCTTTTCAGACCTATCCTCCCTGCTTGGCTAAGGGCTTGCCCCAGTACATCATTGACTCTAGATTCGAATTCAATGTCGTTCGATTGGCCGCTTTTATTTTCAAAGATGCCCAGGTGTGTTTGGTCGATCAAAGATTGGACATCTCGTTTCTTCTCCGTTATAACACTAGTAATCTCATCGTTCGTCTTATCATTGGCCATTAAATCACTAATTCCAACGCTATACGCCGTTACAGTCATGAACTGAGTAACAATGTTTTGGATGTCATCTATAAAATCCGCAGCAGCCATGTTACCAAAGTCATTGCAAATTCGGTGAATAAGACCCTTGCTGCCATCACCCAACACTCCTTTATCTAACTGTCCGGACAGATAAGTCCCATTTGCGATGTCGACTGTACCATTTATCTCAGCGCCTTCTTCTCCGCTGGAGAACTGGTTTGTTCTCCTACTAATACTCATCGGAGGTAAGATCTGACTTAACAAACTGTAAGTGGATATTGTTTCACCTGCGCCCAGTTTAGTTATATTAACCTTGTCAAACTGCATTAACAGACTCATTGCACGTCGCATCGTAACCGACGTGTTGGCTTTTGTCATTAGATAGCAACCGAGTAAAGAGTCCTGGAATATTCCTACAATTGACTTATTGTTAGCAGGGCTAATAATGTGCCAAGGTACTGCCGCTAGAAGTTTTAACTCAGCTTTGCTTTCCTCGTCTTGAGGCATGTGCATATTCATCTCGTCCCCGTCGAAGTCAGCATTATACGGTTTAGTATCAGCTACATTCATTCTAAACGTGTCACCTTCCTCCATGATTCTCGCGAGATGACACATCATTGACATCCTGTGTAGAGTTGGCTGTCTATTGAATAATACTGGGTCTCCATCAAGCATATGTCTATGTACCTTATCCCCGTATGAGAGAGTAAGGGATGCCCTATCCACGTTTTCGAGGAAAATCCTTTCTCCACTCTTCCTTTCAAGTATTTTGGCTCCAGGATAGGTCTGCGGTCCGTTTTGCACCAACCGAAGCATAGCACTCATGTTCAGCGTGTTAACACATTCTGGGTACGTTAGATTCATCGCTATCTTCTTAGGAACACCAAGCTCTGCTATTGAAAGGTTAGGGTCTGGTGTTATAACGGACCTAGCACTGTAATCTACTCGTTTGCCCATTAAATTACCCCTTACCCTACCATGCTTTCCGTTTAATCTTTCTTTAACTGACTTCAGTGGCCTGCCAGATCTCTGAGCAAAAGCAGCAACACCAGGGATTTTGTTATCAACCAGCGTCGCCGTGTAGTACTGTAATAAGAGCGTCCAATCGTTAATTATGGTCGGCAATGCATCATTCTGAATTTTCTCTTGCAAAGTTATGTTCGTCTTAATAATATTGACAAGTATATGACTTAGGTCATCCTCCGACCTCTGGTGTGCATCATGTTTCACAGAGGGTCGAACTGCGGGGGGTGGAACTGCGAGTACTTGGCAAATCATCCACTCTGGTCTGGACCATACTGGGCTAAAGCCCATAAAAGTGATATCATCATCAGAAATTCTACGCAAGATCTTTAAACACAGTTCTGGTGTGAGATGCAGTGACAGATCTTCTTTATCTTCTCCAGTGTCGACGCCGCCCTCTATGTCTTTCCACTCTGCAATGATCGTTGCAAATCCTTCTTTCTTAAGCTTCTTAGGCTGTTTGCAACCGCACCCGTCATGACTGTCTTCACCGCATCTTCCGATTTTACTTGCCGCAGGAAAGACATGTAACCAGCGTTCGTGAGCAGGCATATCTAATACAGCAGCATGGGTCTCTTTATTCAAAAGTAGCTTACTGCATTTGAAGCACACACAGCGCAAGATCTTAAGTACTGTTGCTAAGTACTGAATATAAAACACTGGGCGGGAAAGCTCAAGGTGCCCAAAATAGCCGGGTGTTTGGATGTGATCAAGGCCATCAGTAGGACACAACAAGCCTGGCTCTAGCGTTCCCATCCTAGGATCAAACAATCCTCCAATAACTGGCTTTCCATTGATGTAAGTGTCCCTGCTTGTTATCTCCGCGACGGATGCTCGACGGATTTCCTCCGGCGAAAGCAGTGAGAACTGAATACCAATTATTCGTGAAGCGGCCTCAATGGGCAAAATACCAGTTGTTCTTTGGGACATGAGCTCCTATATAGATTGCAACATATTTAGATTGATTACACAACATCAATTTTGATGAATATGCAACCCAAACTAATAGAATGGAAGAGGGTATAAGTACATATCATGTATTGACTAAACTGATGGTTGACAATTCCCCGACTAAGTATAGCGAAGCGGAGTACTCACGTTTATTGAGTGAAATCTTCCCTTCTGAGTACAGCAGAAAGAGGGCAGCATTCATCGCGCTTCAGCAGGCAGCTCAAGACAATTGTGGCCTGCCTGCCATGAAGAAAGCCAGGGTGCAAAGCCGCAATCATGTTAAAACTAGTGACCCTTATAGACCTTCCGAGCCTGACGGAGCTAAGGGACTTGATAAAACCAGTGAGCAAGATGAGACTAGTGAGCAAGATGAGACTAGTGAGCAA
>CERI01015261.1_pt1 | contig 20878 bp, 24 predicted proteins | sample 350261 | NCBI WGS metagenome assembly CERI01 (sample SAMEA2620979, study PRJEB7988) | marine metagenome | isolation source: saline water (ENVO:00002010), including
TCGTCAGAGGACAATTCGGCTTTTTAAACCTGTGGTTTAAAAACGCTAGTCAGCTTAGCGACTACGAAGACTTCGTGGTCGCATGGATGTACTCGGCTACTCCCGAGTTCGCACGTTCTAGCTGTACAATGTTGAAATTCAGGCTCTGTTGCGTTTCGAGCTGTTCCTTGAGCATTTCTTCCAGCAAATCGGCAAACTGAGGATCACTTCCGTCAGCCAACGTGTGTAGCGCCAGGAGCTTAGCGTAGGTGTGCTTTTCGAGTTCCAGGGCCATACGGTACCCGTCGATAACCGGGTTCGAACTCGTGTAGATATCATCGACTTGAAAAAGGGTAGTAGGTCTGAACAACACTTTCCCTCCTCTCATGTTTTGATAGTCGATGAGAATTCGAGCATGCTTAATCTCTTCATCTGCTTCCTTGGTGAAAAAGGCGGCTATTTCCGGATACCCGACCGTTGCATGTGCAAACGCCGAACCAATCACCTGGTATGCCATGAAATTACCCATTTCTACTGCGATCTGGTCATTGACAGCAGCCTCGAGGTCCGCGGACCACAGGGTTTCGTTACCGAAACGATTCAAATTATTCATTTAGTAGATACTGAGTAGTTTTTAGATCGTAATATGTTAGTTGGTATTAAACACTTAGGCCCCTCGGACGCTTGGTCTGGCCTGGTTGACCGCCAACTGCTGGTTGCTTGCGGCAGTATCCACGATCACGACATAGCTGATGGTCACCTTGATCGTAGCATCCATCATGTAAACATCCTGAAGGTAGCTGCCACCGGTTCCGTTACCCAGAACGACGTAGTTTGCTTCAAGATTGGGGAACCTCGAGACATAGCCCACACTGCCCTCTTCAGCAGAGGCAGGATTGACGAAATCCGCGTCTTTCATGACCATCTTTGCAAGGCCTTGACCAGATACGTCATTAAGGAGGTAGTTCAAGTTTTCCGGGGGGCCAGACGTGATGGGGGGCCCGCCTCGCTTCCCATAGCCGATTTTGAATGTATTGGTCGCGACCAAGCCTTGTGGATCGTTTGGAAAGACACCTTCAGCCACGATCTGGGTGACACGAGAGCCGAATGGAAGTTGGAGACACAGGTTTTCATCTCCCACGGGTTGACCAGGGACCTTTTGGAAGGTAATGCCCGATCCTAGGTCAGGGGGAGCTCCAGAAGTACCGAGGATTCCAGTTGGGGTGTACCCAACAACCGATTGGTGTTGCAGAACATAGCTTGGAGCTCTTTGGGTCTCCAGTGCGAATGCGTTTGATGCGGCGCTATTAGACATTTTATTAATAACACAAGAAAAGAAAAAAAAACTTAAACTTTAATTCACAGTTAAAGCGTGTGAGCAACCCCCCTTTATCTCCGGTAATTCTGTCCTAGTGAATGGGATATGATTGAGGATCCACATGAATGGGAGTCGTATCGTAGTATACGTGCGTTCAACGAAACTAATGTGACCATCCATTCTACCACAGGTCGATTTGAGATCGTTTACGTCTTTTCGCAGCTGTGAGACTTCTAGCAAGAGCAAATCTAATTTGGTTTCGATGCAACCCGACATTTTATTTCTTTCCAATAGAAATAAAAATCATCCAAATGCTTCCCGCATTTGTTCATACCCGGTGGAAAACATCTCAAGTTTCGTATGGGGGTCTACATTGAATGTGATTGTATCGAGCTTTGTACCAGAGTATGACAGGCGCACAACTTTGCACTTCTCACTACACTGTGCGATCTTGTAACTCACGAGCTTTTGGATTGGCGTGAACAGTATAGTGAACAAGAACTCGATAATATTGTTCTCAAGGTCAGTATGGGAATCTGTTGAGGTCCTTTCCTTGTCCAATACAATACCGAGGATCTTTTTACCGTAGTGCTCTCCAACTTGGATCCCAAAATTGTCTGATATACCTCCGTCGACGTACTGCTCATTGCCGTAAGAGAAGACTTCGAATATAAATGGCAAGTTACAAGACATCCGCAGCGCTGTAAGACACGGTAGATGGGGGTGTGTCTCGTGTGAGAGATACTCGGCCTCACCTCTATTCAGATTGTGGGTGATACACACTAATGTTTTATCGTGTTTGGTTCGCAGATCATTCATGGTCGGTAGATAACCGATCTTGGCTATCGTCATTTTCTCTAATTGCTCGTGGATACTTGTGAATGAGATGGCTCCTCTGCCCTGTATCATGGCAACAATGTTGAACTGGCTCATTTTTTCTAGCAGTTGATTCGTACAAAGATAAACCATGATCTCTGTACAACTGTACCCGATCGCTAGTAGATAGCAAATCAAGGCACCGCAAGACGTACCGACGTAGTATTTGAGACCCTTGAGGAGGTAATTGTCTTGAGCGTACTGTAAGGCGCCAAGAGCAGCAATCCCCTTGATCGATCCGCCAGAAATGACTAGGGTGTCAAAGTCTCCGGTATCCGGGGACCGTACCTCTACGTCATCACGATCATCTTCCTTGACCGTTTCAGTGGACGCCGTCGGCAACGCTTTCTCTTCGAGGTCAGTGTCTGTTTCATTAACTGGTGATGTACTCTCCATTTACAGGTTTATACCCTATCTTTAAATCCAACAAACGTATCATTAGACATCGAGGACTTTCTTGAGAAGTAGAAGACAAACGATAGAAAGTATAACTATGGCGATGACGTAGATTGTCTTATCGTTGTTATAAAGTTTAGAGCAGATGGGGCAGTTCGCAATGTGTTCCGCAACGTCTAAACAGCTTGGTGTTCCCGCTGGCATGTTGTATTTAGTCAAATTACCCTCGTCCCGTAAAGGAGACTCTGAGGACAATGTGCTTTCGTGCTGGTGCATCTGGTGCATCTGGTCCGCATGGCCTTGATCCACGTACCCCTGATGCATCGAAGGAGGACCGAGACTAACTCCTTGGTTTTGACCATTCGGATTCATACCGGCTTCGGGAGGAGGAGCGCGAACAGGTGTGCGGATCATCCTACCAGCTTGTTTAATGTGATCGGCGTTCGGGTCGAAACCCTGGTTAGGATTACGTTGGGAAGTAGGACCTGCGAATCCTCCTGCACCTTGACCCTCCAAGTCTTCGAGCTCGGGTAGCGCGTCGATTGGTGTTACCTGTGCGTATGATGACTTCATCTTTCTTATTCAGAGCGATAATTTAAATATTCACAAAAATATGACGTCATCAAGCGCTGTGTCTCTGTTGTTGACAACTAAGTCGTATGCTTGCATCAGGTACCGATCCTTCCTATCTAGAACCATCGACTGGAGAATGGCAACAAAGTCCGTACTGGACGAACCTGCGTCCCCATCCACTGTAGCAGTATCCGTAGCGTTATCCGTGACGCCCTGAGTTTTCTTCGGTTTTTTTGCCTTGAACACCACCTTGACACCTTGACCCACGAGCTTCTTGTAAATACCTGTTTTTTTCGCTGCTTTGAACTGGTCGTAGTCACCCGAGACTGTTATCCTAACTTTATCGGAAGACGAGGGGACTTCATACGTATCAAGCTCATCAACATCCATATACACAATCTTTTTTCTAGGGAGCCCTAGATCTACCTCCTCTAGTTTGTATGAACCTCCACTCACGGCGAGGACTGCTATCACGTTTTTCTCACTCTCTCCGAATGCATGTTGCATTGCTGCACCACTATAGTACACATTCTCCTGAGGAGTCTGACGAGAATGAATGTGCCCAGATACAACGCATGGATAGTCCAATGGCCACTTATCTCCCTCAACAGAGATGATGGCCCCCATTTTACACCCGCAAAACTCTTGGTGGGCAAATATTACCGATGCTTTCTTCCAGTCACCGTAATATGTGTTCAAGGCGTCTTCGAAACGCCCTGGTGGGACATAAGGGACGAATATCAACAACTCGCCATCTATCTCTTTGGTGACTACATGGTCGACTATAGTAGTATTCGACCATTCTTTTAGTCCCGTCATCCAATGGTTCTCTGTTAGAAACTGTTGATTCTGAATGTAGTCGTGGTTCCCAACGAGGACATATGTCGGGGCGATGAGACGCATATTGTCCACCATTTCACATGCTTTGTTTAAGGCGATGGTATGCAGACGTTCATGAGTGTGAAGGAGATCTCCTGCAATGCAGATGAGGTCGGGTTGCCTCTCCGTTGCAAGATTTATGAGGCCTTCTATCAATAGATCAACCTCTGGTAGGTTTTCAATCTGGATGTGGGGATCCCCAATAAAAAGTACGTTTACAGGCATCTTTTTGGATAAATAAGACTTACATAAGCCAGGAAACCAGTTTCAGAAATTAAGTAAGTGTTCTTATACTCTCTGGGAGTATGAGAAAACCGAATGCACATCACGAACTTACAGTGCAAAACCTTCGCTCTGAGGGGCAACCATCACGTTGGTGGCTGGTCCAGGGAGCAGATCGCCAGTCACCCCTCCAAGATCAGGAGATGGCGGTAGGGTAGGATTACGCGTGCGATTCTTGCTCAGGAGTAGCGGAGATGCGACAGGTTGAGCATTCATGGCCGGGCTTAGCGAAGTCATTGTGTTGGACCGTGCACGAGTTTGGTTCGTGGTCTGTGTCTCTTGTTGCTTCTCGTTGTCAGCGTGAAACCTCCTGATCATCTTGTTGAGATTTGTTGCCGACTGATTGTTCAAGATCTCGATGATTTTCTCGACAGTGACCCGGTTTGCCTTACGATCTTCCTCGTGCCAGGAATGACATTCCTTATCCACGCGGTATTCCTCGTTTGGGAGCGTCGACCATTTTCCCTTGATGTGGCGCTGGACATAAGACCGATAGATTAGCTTTGCGATAGCATATATGGTATTCTCGTATTCATCGAACACACTGGCCATGGACGGGTAGAGATGATACAACATGTCGACCATATGACAAGACATTCTGATTTGGAGATACCGGTACTTGATGCTAGGTTCATTGCCCCTCGCACTGAACAACTCTTGGTACTCCTTGTGGAGGATCTTGTATTGCACGTTGCCTGGGACGAACGCAATAACCCCCTGGAGATGTCGGATATCGATCTGTTCGACGTATCGAGTGAGCTCGTCAACGTTAGCGATCTCGAGCTTCTTCGGGTAGGGAATGCTTATGTCTTCGTTCATCACTAACTCTCCTTCAACGAAGGTCCCAACATGGAACACGGTGGGTTCGGTCGGGGGAGAACAAACAATTCGGTTCTCTTCAGTGTGACGCACAAGGAACATGTACTGCTTTGCGGGATCCAAGATCTCGTAGAACCTGTCAAGCAAGCTCTCGCCCTCTTGGGGAAGCAACTTAGAGAATTTGTCGTTTGTTCGCACCTCCTCCTCAAGCGCACGTTTGAAGGTTGTACCGAAGGATTCCTTCGATGCCCACTTGCTCCGGAAAGCGTTTAGCTTTCTGTGGGTTGAGATATACCAACGTCCATCGAAGTTGAAGACACGTATGAGCGCTCCTTCATGAGCCTCGTAGAAGGAGCATCCCTCGAAAGAGGGGATACTGGCCTTAATCGGCTCGGTATCCGTGTGGGAATACTCGATCGTATACGGGAAAGCCCGCATGACGATTTCGTCGCCGCTGAACACGACACCCCGACATTGACGAAGTAAGTCTCCGTCCTCCGGACCACACTTTGTGTAGCAGAATAACTCAAGCCCGGATGCTGTATCAGTGTCCGTGACACGGACACGATTACCAAGTTCTTCGACAGCTGCTCGGTTAAACTCAGATTCTGGGATATCCGACTGGTTGACACCAGTCACGTCTTCAGTGTTGGAACTGGGTTCCGGATTCTCAGTGGGGGATGCAGGTGGTGCGGGGACCGGTGCATTCGCGGATTCAGTATTGTTTGCCATTTTGAGTTTTTATTTACTGATAGCAGCTTCTTAAGCCGATTTCGGTTTTAGTTTTGGGACGTCAGCAGATTCCTTTTGCAATTGGAACAGAGTTGCCATGTCTTGCCGACAATCACACGTCTCTAGAACCATTGGGATGCCGTACTCCTTGCATCTTTCCATCAACCTTATCAGAGATCCAAACCCGTTTCCCCATATGTATCCTTCACCTAGACACGCATGGGCATCTTTTTTAGATCCCATGGACACGCGGCTGTCATTAAGGTGTAGTAGATAGAAGGCAGATATACCAAGACTCCTATCAAAATCTTCGAACATCGCATCGACCCCAACCACAGTACTCAAGTCATAGTCACCTTGACCCCAGAGGTGAGCGGTATCAACACATACTTTCACATGCTTTCTCTGTTCTTCATTAACGAGGTCAAGCACGCCACGGATCTCGTCAAATGTTCGACAAAGCTTGTTGCCTTCACCGGCACAGTTTTCCAATAAAAGCACCGAATCCTCTGCAAACTTAATACGGTTCAGGGTGTGCGCGACCGTGGCATGTCCGATGGCCCTGTCTGGGTACGATCCTGGGTGGATCACGACCCCACTTCTCCCGCTTCGCAGCCTTGCCATCGTGGCCAACTCAAGCTCCAAGGCTTCCATCACGCCGGTGAGAGACCCGTCAACCGCGGTGTTTCCGCTCCATGCCAGTTCGCCCACCTTGGATCTACCCGCAAGGTTAGCGCAGTAAGGGAAGTGACTAAACACGTTCATCGGGAAACGGCTCAACAATGCCCGGGATGCTTCTATGTCGTCATCAGTAAGTAGCGTTCTCTTCCACGCCGATTTCGGATTGCCCATAAAGAACTGCACAGTCATCATCCCATCTTCAATAGCCGCGGCTATGGTTGGAAATACTTTCCCAGAGAAACCGAGGTGACCGCCAACGTCGCACTCCATGTGAATAATCATCTTTTTCTATCTACATAGGAATACCTATAAGTTTTCAAAATTAATTTTGCCAGAATTAATGTTGTGAGACACTAAAATGCCACTAGCTTTTGGTTACACCCGCGACGAGCTAAATGAAAAGAAGATTGGAGAACTAAAGTCCATCGCCCGGGAGAACGGTGTTCATGGGTTCGCGAAGTTCACACGAGCGACAAAACAGCAACTTGCTGATAAAATATGGGACGTGTGTGTACTAAGCCGTTTTCCGGAGGACCCTGATACCCCACCCAAGAAAGCCATACCTGTCGAACCACCCAAGAAAGCCATACCTGTCGAACCACCTAAGAAAGTTGAACCACCCAAGAAAGTCGAACTTACGGGTCAACCATATGACTTTAACCCTGAAGATATTTTACCGATCACTATTAACCTTGGGAAGCGCCCGCCAAGTGCCCCTTCACCAAGTGGTTTGGGGAATATCACTCCAACCATCCTGTTGGCGGAGCTAGAGAAACCGGCTTTCGTACAGCGTGTAGTTCAATCCCTACGAGGAATATACGCTGCCAAGACCGACGTCTATAAAAAGCTACTAAACAAGGTCGACAAACAGCTCACAGACGACATCGCAGAAAAACGTTCGATGATGGGCGTGGTTGACTCACAGGAACTTCAAAAGATGTTCCCAATGATCCCCATCAATCAAGCTCTCAAAGTCAAATTCACAGCCCTTGTACAGCTTGCAAGGGTCAAGACCACGCGACTCTACGGCCCCGGTGTCGCAGCGCTAGTCAAACAAGATCTGATTGAGGCGGTGACCAACGAGGACGATGGAATTCTCTCAATCTCCGGAGATAGACGTGCCGATATCCGCAACCAACTATGTAGGCAGCTTTTCATTCTGAGTAAGGGGTATCGACCTTTCATGAACTCATTCTTGAATATGGTTTTCACGGGCCCGGCAGGAGTCGGGAAAACCAAGCTCGCGAACGCAGTTGGGTTTATCTATAAACAGTCAGGTATACTTCTGAAGGGGGACGTGATAGTCGTGTCTCCGAAGGACATGGTTGGGGAATATGTTGGACAAACCGCACCAAAAGCAGCGGGTGTCCTCATGAAAGGACTCGAAGGTATAGTCTTCATAGATGAAGCATACCAAATTATGCCGTGTCAAGACGGTAAATTACAAACGGATACTAGAAGTTATGGACCCGAAGCAATAACAGAAATAGTCAACTTCCTAGACAAGTTTGTCGGTCTGTCGATCATGATTGTGGCTGGGTACAAAAGAGAGATCGACGGTTGTTTCTTCGCAGCCAACGAGGGGTTGCAGCGACGCTTCCCGGTGCGTATGACTTTACCCCCTTACACAATGAACGATCTGTTGAACATTTTCCTCAAGACCACGATCGCACGCCTTGACGACAACATATTCTCACCAGACATCGCCAAGTACATATACACCGTGATGGTCCAATTGGATGCCCAAGACGAGGCCGTGTTTAGAAATCAAGCTGGGGACATAATGAATCTCGTGAGCACCTTCCTTAACGCCTATTACGGTAGCATCAACGTCGAATGGGGCTCTTTCGACAACGATGTTATCATCGTAAATGCCGCATTCAATCGCTACCTTGCAAGCAAAGGCTTGATTATGACCCTGTCATAGTGGGGTCGAGAGACTCGGATGCCGGTACTACCAGACGCAGTCAAATGGTGTGGTCGCACAAAGTGCATCTCGTGACGTAAAAAACTTCGCGATAAGGCCCATTCCATTCTTTCTCTATAGTACTTTCGAAGATATGCCCATGCCCTGTCTCAGCGTTGGGGCAAAGGGTTGCGCATGCCGTCTCGTATGCCTTCTTCTTAGCCACGTAAATCTCTCGGGCGCTTTCGTATTCGATACGTGCATCACGTATGATCTGTTTGTTTGTCATGTTGGTATCATCATGACAATACATCGGTGAAAGTCGATTTTATTTGCAACACAACCGTTATCCTCGATAGGATAAAGCATGAACGCAAGACTCCTTAGGTCGGTGATACCAAGGTTGCTAATTAGATCGTTGCATAGTAGTACGGTAACAGACCACTTCCGTACTCGAAGAAATACTGGTAACCCTAGATCACCTGGTAAGGTTAACCAAACAAATAATTTAAAACATTTACTAACAAAAAAATGGAAGACCCGGAAGACATGGAAACATCAACCGGATTTCAGGTTGTGACCACACCCCCACCTGTCGCTGTCGTCGGTCTGCGGAACATGGTAGACGAACGGAAACAAATCACGAGCGATATTTGTACCCAACTCAAAGCACGGTTTAACGCCGCTATCGACGAAGCCTGTGGTCAGTTCACAACTTGTACAGACGATAAAAGAAGCTTTTTCTCGTGGGCTTACCTGTTCGGAGCAGTTCCACAGAGCATAGAAGAAGTCCTTAAGTCACAGGGTGAGATCACACAAGAGACAGTCGATAGACTGTTAGCTGATTTTGATAATGGATGTCATAATGCGAACCAGGAGATCCAGCGGATCATTGTCATCCTTGCTGCACTTAAACCAAGTGAACCGGTAGACGACCTTCGCGGGCAGATGCAGGTGGTGGAGCAGATCGATGGAAAGATCAGAAATGATCTCCAAAGGGCGCCGACTTGGATGGGTGTCATAGCACAGGAGTAAGGCGCCGTTACGGCTGCTAGAATAGAATGGAAGTATCCTATTACTCAGTACAAACTGATCACGATTTTTTGTTTTTCCCTTATAATAAAATGACTAAGGAAAAGATTGTGTGGCTTGTCGTTGGCTTGCTTGGCCCGATGGAGTTAGGAAAAATACCCAACCCGTTAACTAAGTTGTAATTATAATAGATGGTGTATCTATTATAGTCTACTCTTACCGTGCATTCAGAACCTTTGTAACAGATATACCAGCGGCGCCGGCACTGAGGAGAAGAGAGGTTAAAGCCAGGTAGAAGGAGTACCCATATTTTGGGTCTGCTTTCAGTTTAGCCTCGTCACGAATTAGATCGGTTGTTGAAAATACCCCTAGACATATCGCCATTAGGACGGCCCCGAGACCACTAAGACCAGCTCCGATCTCTTCTTTGAGTTTGCTATCATGACCGCCCAACATCGCATAGAGATTGATTACAAGGGCGAACGATTGGAGCACTACTGAGGTGATCGCCAGCGCTCGACAAGCCACTATCTTTGAGGACACATCTCCCCCGAGGCTTTCACAGTGGGACGCTGTACTGTCGTTGAGTGATCCTTCGGCACAGGCATCGAAGAGGCCAGATGTAAGTTTCCCTTTTAAGGAAGTCCCTGATACAGAAGACTTTGCCGACACCACGTTCCACTCTGGTGTGGCGATCGCGGTAATACCAAGAGAAAGCGAGATGACCAACAAGGTGACTTTCACAATCATTAACTTGTGCATTATTTACTAAGCAACTAGATAATTTTCTGACCAAAAAAAGCCAAATAATTTTCATCTCTTGAATAAATGATACACCACGAGCCTCGACCTGATGCCTGCGTGAGTCATTCGAGTGAAGACGACGAAGAGGATTTCGTCGTCGTACAGGTAAACAACCATCTGGAGGAGCTAATCTCTTTTGAGCACAACGCCCACATCGAGGAATTAACGGAACTGACCACAGACCTGAATACCTCCCCTGATCCGGATTCCGTCAATGACAGTATGCGCAGAGTCACAACAGCTTTAACTGAACTAGCAAGAATTCGGCAGTTGTTGGGTAAACAGTCGGACGGGAAGGTGACTACGTAGCCTGGTCGTAAAAAAGGGTGTGCAAACTTTCCACACCGGACACCCTAAGGTTTTGTATGCTTTTCGTATACAAAAGAAAGTGTACTACAGTTCAAGAATGCTTCGTTTTTCTCATGTCCGTCTGAATTTGCTTTGGGCGTTTGGCTACGACCCGGTAAGGTGCGACTTTTGGTCTGCATAAAGGACAAGGACTTTGTACAACCGTTCGGGAACCTTCACAACGACATCTTGTTCTCGGGCGGGTTATAACGGTTAGGTTGGTTGGCTTTCCCATTTAGGATTCACCAATATTTAAAAATTCTAAGGAGAAAAACAAACGTAACGAAGGAGTGAGTTTCCACAATCCTAATTTAAAGATCAACTGAAAAGGAAAGACAGAAAACAGTTTAAAATTAATATTGCTTATTACTAGTAACCATGCAAATATTCGTCAAGACATTGACTGGTAAAACTATCACCCTAGAGGTCGAAGGGACCGATACGATTGAAGGGATCAAGGCAAAAATCCAGGATAAAGAGGGGATCCCACCTGACCAACAGAGGTTAATCTTCGCTGGGAAGCAACTTGAAGATGGAAGAACGTTGCAGGACTATAACATCCAAAAGGAGAGCACGTTGCACCTTGTACTTAGGCTACGTTAAGTAGAGTATTTTGTATGTCCGCGTTGCATACAAAAAACCAATCACTTCCTAGCGTTGTTTCTGCAGACGATTGTCATTTACCCTGTGCTCGTAGTACCCCAATTTTTCTCGAAGTTTCACCGGTTTGGAGCATAATTCATCTCCACAACTATCTATGTTAGCTAGAGTCGACCATCTTCCTAGCAGAATAGGTTTGTTGTCGTATGTCTCGACTAAACATGTTTGCAGCGGTCACGACAATGACTACAACCAGCACGTCAAAAAGGCAAATGCAGTCGTACCTAACCGGATCGTTTCTGAAGCAGTCACGTAAGCGATCCATTACTTTCCTCTGCATAGGCCATAGAGCTGCCCACAGTCCCCAAGTACCCACGTTTTCGGGACCACTCAGATTTGGAGCACCCTTGTTCGGTTCGATTTCACAACGAGGGACGCGGATCCCGATTCTTGGAATTCCTTTAGTGCTTAAAAATGCCGAGAATACCAGGTCATCATTCAGGAAACACTCTCGATGTCGGTTCCAGTATGCCATGAATACAAGAAGTTCCTCACGTTGAATAAGGCCGCGCTTAAAACATATCCCTGTGTACCCCGTGACAGTTGTTAGATTTTTATCACCCAAGAAGGAAGGGAAAAACGTTGGATAGTGCTCTTTGCGCCCCGTCATAGCAAAAAGCCATGGAATACTGCTCATGTGTAAGTATTTATGTATAATGCCAGCCCCGGACAGTACACATCTAGGATGCATGTAATGGGCTTTTTCGTAGATGTCCCTAAACCCGCGGTCGTAAATGATATCGTCGTCCAGAACAACAACAAGCGTTCCAGGTTTTTCATCTGAGTTTAACACACCAAAGAATTTGGTGATTGGACCGTAGTCTTCCTCAACGGGGATAACCGTCACACCTGAGTGATGGAAATCTGGGTACGGCACTCCGTCTGATGAGAATGCGGGTAGTGCCAGGTAGACTGCGTCGAATTGTTCAACAAGCCTATCGAGAACTCTCTCAAAATATCTGGGTTGCACGGGTCGGGTAGTCAACGAACAGACTACCCTCCTCTTTCTTGGAACGTACCTTGTTAATCGCATATGTTCCGTTCTTGTAAGCATCGCGAGAACGAGGACCACAATCGTTGGAATTAAAATAGTGACTAGAACTAGCATTTCTATACTCGGAGCGCCGTTTTTAAGATGCTTATTTAGCAGTACTATTTGGAAGTATGCTGTTGTTTGAGATATCGGCGAACGTCTATCATGTACTGGTTCGATATCGGATCGTACGACAGGTGGTGCACTCCCCCGACCCACGTGGGTGGGTAAATAGTCGTGACCTGGTCCATCGAGAGGTCACGATTGACTTTGTATACCTCGAGCTTCCAGCCGTAACCATGTAGAATAGTGGTCGGTGGTTGCAGAGGTAGTAACACTTCGCCGTTATGATATAGAGCCTGACCGCCTCCTCTATATTCCCGGGGCAACGGGCTTAGCACCGCGGTATACCATGGACCCACTGGAAAATTGTCTGTTGTGAGTATCATGTTCTCCTTGCTTCTCACCGATGTCGTAAACATGTACCATCTACCCCCGAGGTTGAAGACGGTCGAGTCACACCCGTCTATATCAGCCAGTGGTTTAACTCGTTCCCAACCGTGTGGGAAATCGTCGGTTCGATAAAGCAGGATTGACCCTGATTGGTGAGCTTCAGGTATCATGTACCAGATTCCCTCATGGCGAAACACACTTGGGTAGGACAAGTGAAACTCCTCTTCCAGAACTGGAATAAAATCTAGGCTCTCCCCCCAAGACTCAGCGACGGCTATGACACCTTTCCCTTCTTTCATAATCTCGGTAAATATGTACCCGTCGACCAAGAACGGATCCGCAGCTCCAAAACCTTCGTCGTACCCACGCGGTACGGTCAATCTGAAGGGTGGTTTTGGGTCAATTCTCCGACTAGAGAGTGGGTCGTTAACTAGGGCAGGTGACCATGTATAGTATGACTTAGAATGTACGATGGTTGCCGCCACGGTCAATGACAAAATTATCAACACACCAACGAATATCGATATCCACATTGTTTTACTATGTGTTGATATTTTTTAAACTTTCTCAAGATAAAGGGAACCGCCCTTAATTTTTCAATCTTTTTAAAATGTAACTCTAAACAAAAGGAAATGATACTAGAGCACTATAGGGAGGACTACTATACGGGTCGCGGAAGACAATTCTCGGACTATGGAGCACTATGGATACGGAAAATTCTCGGAATAATGATCCCTCTCAAGGAACGGAGCGATGCTTTCGATGAGATATCCGTTCGCAACCCTCGGCCTGACTCCGACGGCATTGTTTCGGTTTCTCTATGGGGAGATGGCGTATCGGATCGGTTTCGGAAAGGACTGATGGACCCATTGTTAAGCAACGTGGGTCAACTTCGTTCGAAGCTTCCAGGTTGGGTATGTAGGGTGTACGCATCTAGTGAGCTACCAGAGCAGGTTCTTGTGGAACTTGTGGGTGCCGGGTGTGAGGTTTACATCATGCCAGCCCCTCGTCAGGGTGGTGAGGGGTTTGCTTGGCGTTTTCTTGCCACTAACGAGCAAAAACCAGCAATCATCCATGACGCGGACATGACTTTTGATGAACTGCGACCCGGTTTATTCGATGTTGTTGAGCAATGGTTGAAGACAGACAAACCTTTTCTAAGGCGTCAGCTCTATGCTGTCAATGTATGGGGAAACCCCGTGAGCGGGGGGTGTTGGGGTTCCCGTCCACGTCCAGACGGGAAAAATCCTCTTGTTGACATGAAAGACCGTTTGTCGAAATATAGTTTCGAAGGATATGGTATCGATGAGGTCTTTCTAACTAAAGAAATATGGCCGATCATGAAACGAGAGGGATACTACACGACAGAGCCCAGTTCGGACGCAGTTGCGTCATGCGTGATTCTCGTACTCTCCGTTATTTCGCTTGTTTTGGTGTTTATGTGGGGAGTATTGTTTTTGAGGAGACGGGAAAATATGAAGTCTTCCCATCTAAGGACAAAACGCTGATAGCTAAGAAAAAATGCTTTCTTTGGCCGATACAAACCCACATGAGAGAGACATGCATATATCTTTCCGGGAACAGGGACATGTATATACGATCGACGAAGACCGTTCTTTTGTCTCGACAACAACCTTAGTGCATCGCCAATTCAAACCATTTGATGCGGATACAATAATTACAAAGATGATGCGGTCTAAAAAATGGCCGCAGAGCAAATACTTTGGACAGACATCGGAAGAGATAAAGAATGGATGGGACGCGAATGGGAAAGCCGCCGCCGAAGCCGGAACCAAACTACATGCAGACATTGAGTCTTTTTACAACGGCATCCCAGTTGCCAATGACTCGATTGAATATTCCCATTTCAAAAATTTCGAGGAGGAACACCAGCAGATCAAGCCGTTCCGGACGGAATGGTACGTCTGGGACAAAGAGCACAAGCTGTGTGGGTCCATCGATATGGTTTATGACAACGGGGATGGAACATTCAGTATTTACGATTGGAAACGATCCAAGGAGATCAAACAGACAAATAGCTTTGGTGAAAGGGGGTTGACTGATTCAACCAAACACCTCCATGATTGTAATTTCTACCATTATGCTTTACAACTTAATGTCTACAAGGCGTTACTCGAGAGAAACTACGGAATCAAGGTGACTGACTTAGCCATTGTTTGTTTGCACCCTAACAATGCTAACTATCAAAAATATGAGATTCCCGACTTACAAAAAGAAGTGGGCCTTCTACTTGTGGAAAGGCTTATGGAAGTCAACGGAGTCGAAACTGAAGAAATAGAGGTAGAAGAACGGGTGTTGGATGGGGTTTCCTATTTGGTAGACGACAGTAACAACATTGTTGATGAGAGTGGCGTTATTGTTGGGTTATGGCCTCCGAACGACATGTTGGGTGAGTCGAATTCCGCTAATACCCATAAGGGGACCTAGTCCCAAGCATGTAATCGCTGTGAATAAAAGTCCAAGGCGGGTCTTCCCCATTGAATACCCTATCAGATGATTTCAACTTACTGAAGTCCCCTCTTTGCAACCCTAACGTTCTTCGCAATTTCTCAAGAGCACTTAGACTGGCAAATGTAGAAAATTTATCCGAGTGCCAGTAGTAAAACCCATGGAGAGCGATCAGAATTATTGATATGACTACCCAGTTTCGAAGAAACACACCGGGACTGGGCAACGTACCGGCGATCACATGGGTACCTAGAAACGTTACCCACAACCCCCATAACAGATATCTAAAATGGTAGTTTACACGATTCTCTCTTAAGAGTGACCACTCTATGCGGTCGATGACATCCGAGATTGTATCACCTTCGAGTGGGTGAATCCTTTGGTTCGTCCCGTCTGTGGGTCCAACTTCTTGAGTACTCAGAACAAAAAGGACCAATGCAACTAGAATAAGTACGCCCAACATTGTCATTTAAATGGGATTGTAGTATCATTTAAATAGCTAACTATGAATCACATAGTTCTACCGGTTTGTTTTGTGCTTTTCTGGGTCACTTTCGCGATGCGTGCAGAGAAGAGAGAGCAAAAAAATTCCTACTCGGCTGCAGAGGCTAGAGATATTGACAGTATTTCGTCCGCGTTGAGAAAGATCAGATACTGTGCAACGTACGATCTCAGAACCATAAAATGGCGCAGGTCTTTTCTAAGCGCCGTCTTCATTACGTCTGTGTTGTTCGCACTAGTGTGGCAAAGGATGCCTTCTTCGAGTGAACTTCTAACGCACGTGCTCGTGATCACGGCAATTGTGTCCGCCGTGTGGTCCAATTTCTCCGACATGACCAGCTCCGATGTAGCGGCCTGTGTAGACGCTAATATCGATCAGATAAAGTCTCGTCTGAGTAAGGAACATCGCTTTATTCTACCGTCGTGGTGATGTTCGTCTAGTTAAAATCACAGCTTAGTTCTGTCTCGACGGTGTAAGGAGAAGAGGGCTCGACGTGAGCAGAGTCATTCTAGCTACCGTGGATTTTGCGAGGGAAATAGCTACCACTACACATACGGGGACGAAAAGATACCTCCTTACATGTATAGGTAAGAGAAAAGCTAGAAGGATCCCTCCACATATGCTTTTGACAACTATATAAACCACGGACGAATAAACGGAATATTGTGTCCCATAGTAGCCCTTTTTAAATGCGTATCTTAAGATAGTATAGTGCTCCTTAAGCAAACTGGTACGAGCGGAGAGAGCGTCAGCTTGACCTTCGTTGTGGACAAACAGGAAGTCACGTATCTTTTTACCGACGGAAACCCGAAGCACTCCAGAATGAGCTAAGTACAAAGAAATATGATGGTCGTCATTAGTCAGCAAGGTATCAGTGACAGGGGTAGCGTCCCTGAACTCCACTAACTCTCTGCACGTCGTGAAGAATGAGCGGCGATATGCTACGACGTGCACCCCTTGAATCCAGTCTACGCATTGGTCTTTTTCATTATCGATGACAAACTGAAAGTAGAATGGGAATCTCCCAGCACAGACCCCTGAGAATGCCCAACACACATTCGGGTGGATTTTAATCCGATCTCTTAGCACTCTTACTAAATCACGGTGTACTATTATATCGTCGTCGAATGTGAGAATGTAAGTAGAAGGATCAGTCTCGAGATCTAGTGTTGGAGCCAACTTCGTTATAGGGCCATAATCCACACACCGGTTGATCAGCACTTTAGTCTTGTAACCTCCGAACTGAGCAAGAAAATCTTCGGGTATGTGGTAAGTGTCGCCTTTCATAGTGCGTGTAGGAATGTTTAGATATAGCAACTCTAGGGGAACAGTTTGACGCAGTATGTGTTTAATTGGGATCGCCATATCATTCAGTCTCTCGGGGAGCGTTGTCATGGAACCTACTAGGCGCATTTTCCCTGTAGCTTCTACAGGGTTTAAGTGGGAATTTCCGAGTCTAAGGGTAATGAATGTGTCAAAGAAAATGTTCATCGTTGTGGTGCTAGCACTCGTGATAACTCTAGTCCTGGCTGTTTCAGCGAAACCCGAGGTTGTAGAGCTTAGGAGTTATGTTCCAATGAACAGGCGAGTCGTGTGTTCACTGACTACCCGTCCAGTACAACCAGAGTATTTTGGTAAGGTACTTGACAGATTGGTAGAACAGTTTGACGCTGTTTATCTAGCGCTTCCCAAGGTATCTTGTAAGGGGGTCACGTACCCAAGGATAACGCACCCGGGTGTGACGATTGTCCCGGTCGAGGAAGACTACGGCCCGATTACCAAGTTTTTTGGGGCATTAGATTCGGAAGAAGCACCCGATACATTAGTAGTGGTAGTAGATGACGACATCATATATGACCCTACGATCCGAGAAGTGTGTGAGAAAAATTATGCAAAACATCCAAATTGTGTTGTGTCGGGCGCCGGGATAGTGTATAAGTATAGCAGTCTGGGGTTACCTTGGTTCATGTGCATGACTGGTCGTCGGGAGCAGCATCTTACATTACGCCCGTCGTTCCTAGGCAGCAGCGTTACAACTACAGTATGTGGATATGCGAGTATCTCCTTTCGTCTAGGTCTTATACAACGCGAGAAACTCCTGGACTTCATCGGCTTTCATAACAAGGATCAAGACTGTTTCTTTAACGATGACATCGTAATCTCGGCTTTCCTCGGTTCACAGGAAATTCCCAGGCTATGCAAGAAAATGCCTGCTTGCACCCACCATCCAGAAAAGAGCACCGAGAGTTTGAGTTCTGTATCTGACGCACAGAAAGAGAGTATTCAGGGGAGACAATACAAGGCTTTCCAAAAGCTTCGGGATTGTTTCCGAAATGATTCTCCCAGGTTTGACTGTATTTGTCTTTTTGATGTAGTGCCAGTACTGATTCTCGTCATTATAGCCAAGTGGGTGACACACGCCCACTCAATTCATTGAAGATGCCCTGGACCATTTAAAGGGAACAGGTGGGGACTACAGGAATATGTACAGAACAATAGTGTTGCAGGTGGCTCTCCTAATTATACTACTTATGCTTCCCGTCAGCAGGGTTTACAAGGTTTTCCTCATCATCCTGTTGGGTGTCCTTTCACACAAAACAATGTTGATCACATGGAAATTATTGGAACTGTGCTTCTGGATAGCGAGACGACGAGGGAGATCTGTCTACAAGAAAATGGTTAACCGAATCTTCAGAGAACATTTCGAGTTCCGACATAACTTTTTAGCAATACCCTCTACACCGACGATCTTTATTGCTACCTACCCAAATGGTGCGATTGAGTATCTGACACCCGCCCTTTTACCTACACCAACGTATTTCATAGCTTCCACACGTGCAAAGCCAGTCATGAGCCGTGTGTATCCTGATGAAGAGTGCGGCTACTTACCCCAGGGGAAGAAGCAACTTTACCAAATGACTAAAGAGCTGATCGGCGAAAAGATAAAACAAATGTCTGTATTTATGTACGTGGAAGACATGTCTCGTAGGTACGGAAGGGACGTCGGGGGATTAAGAAAAGGAGTATTCTGGATAGCAAAAGAATTGGGGGTCACAATCACACCGGTAGTTATCGATAACATCAGAGAAAGTTGGGGTAGAGTCCCAAACCAAAGATATGAAATATACGTTGGTCCCACTATGTACGTCCATGATCCATTATCGACACTCATTGATGTGAGGACCATGATGAGGAAAAAGAAAGCTTCTTTAAAGAAAAGTAAGTTCTTCACCTAATTTTTTTGCCACAACATTTTGTTGTGGCAAATTACAATGCTAATCCAGACTAATCTGTGTAGAAGAAAGGTATTCTTCGCAACGCTTCCATGAACAGATTACTTAATGTTACGTTGGTCGCAGCGACCATGACCCGGCATTTTCGTAGACATATGCAGCGCAGCATACAAAGAGTAGGTTCACAATGAACCCCCATCGAGAAAAGTAGCCTTGGGACGCACAACACAGACATCGAAACTGTCGAAGATGATGTATGTGTTTCAGGTGTTTCTCACACATGTCCTGGTTACACACAAAACAGTTAGCGACCGCCGGTTCGCTACAGTAAGTACATTGGTCCATATTTACCAATGAAATGTTAGGAGTGACTCCAAATCTTCTTTTCGGATTTGGGGTTTTGACGGCGTGCATTTTAAAAATCGTTAATAAGTGAATTTTGGAAAATAGCTGGATGCACACGAACGACATGCTATCATTTTTTTATCATAATTAAAATTTGTTAGCTTGCTGTTAGCATATCGGGTAGTACCTGTGGGGATACATAAAACTTATCTCCAAAGTCTGCCTGTGTACTGGAGGGGGTTTGTATAAAAGTTACAGCTATTGGGAGTTTGCTGGAAGTACACGACGAGTTGCAGACTATGATGCAGTTCTTAATTACAAGAAGCATCCCTTTAAGTCAGTTTTCTAAATTTTCGGTCCAACTCCAAATATATTTACTAAGTAATAAATGGATGAAGAATCTTTATCACCAGAATTGGAGTTCCTACCACTAGAGAACCTTGAACAACCGATGACGTCCAGTGAAGCGGACGCCGTATTCGAAAATTTCTTGGCACAGCTCGATCAAGAGAAGGAGCAGCATTTCCGTGAACATCTGGTCATGGTCGAGGACGAACAAGAACTCAATAGCGCAACGGCTTTTTCACAGTATGTGTTTCAAGGCATGAGGTTAATCACAATGATAGGGGAGCTACACAGTCATTCGTGGGTGTGTAACGGTCACCCAGTTTCTGTCGCTGAGTACATTACGGAGACAGTCAATCGGAACAGAATGTGTAAAGTCATGTTAGAGGTTAATCCTGGTGTCGATCCATCAATGATCGGATCGGATGCGATCAGGGAAACATCGGCCAGTCTACGTGGGATCGGCCGCAGCGATGCTATTATCCCTGTTGATGCCCGTAGGTTTTTCTTGGGCGCAGATGGGCAACATATATTATATGACACGGTGTTCCCACCCGGTATGCCCCCTGAAGAGATTGCGCATCGCTTCATCGAGCCATTCTTCAAGAAAGCCCGAGAGGACCCTGGTTTATTTAGTCTCATGAAAGAGGAATATAGCGAGGCTACCGCGCTTTATCTGATGAGAACGTACGTACCGCGACTCGAGGCCAATTTCCGTAGGACAGCAAGCCAATTAAGAAGTTTGCCAACTTTCAATATTCAGAACATGCTGAAAAACGACTGGAAAGAGGTGGTGGATTTCTATATACTCCGTGAACTTTTGAAGGAAAGTGAAACTGATGAGTATGTTCTTGTCGTCGGGAACATGCACTACATGCACATCCAAAAGAGCCTAGAGCTTTTGGCAACACCGATCGGGCCGAATCAGACCCACAAAGGGGTTAGAAACTGCATTAAATTGTTCAGAACGTATCGCGTTTAGAGAGCAAATTAATTATCTTTCCTACCTATAAAATGGATCCTAAACTAAAAGTTGCCCTCCTAGTCCTTGGAGGAGTCGCCCTAGTCGCATTAGTTGTCCTCCTCATTCATCTCAGCTCCGGACACTCGACCCCTCGTAATTCAACCCCGTCACCAAGTAAAACCCCGTCACCGAGTAAAAGCCCGTCACCAAGTAAAAGCCCACCACCAAGTAAAAGCCCACCACCAAGTA
>CERI01108573.1_pt1 | contig 20873 bp, 27 predicted proteins | sample 350261 | NCBI WGS metagenome assembly CERI01 (sample SAMEA2620979, study PRJEB7988) | marine metagenome | isolation source: saline water (ENVO:00002010), including
GGCGTTCGGGGCCTGCGCGGGGCGTTCGGGGCCTGCGCGGGGCGTACAGAGCGTGCGCGGGGCGTGCGCGGGGCGTTCGGGGCCTGCGCGGGGCCTGCAGAACGGTGTGAACGAGTTCTGACGCGTGTGTGGGCGGTGTGCAGGACATGGCGTGTTCCGAGACGCCCGTTGCGCCAACTTCGATGAGTACGAGAATCCGCGTCGCTGCGATGACGGAGCATCTCAAGAACGCCGGCTTGAACAACGACGGCACCATTGCGTCGCTGGCGACGGCGGCTGGCGACGATGCCGGTCTCATGATCAAGCTCTGCGCCCTCACTGTCCTGTACATGGACCACATCAAGGGCGCGTATCCGGACGAGGACAACATCATCCGCGGCTGCTTCATGCCAGGGGTGACGGATGAACTCTACGAGGTTCTGCCCCTGGACGAGTACGCGGTGCACGCGAACGGCGTCGCTCACGACGTGTCGGACTCGAACGAGAGCGGCGACACCGAGAACGACCTCGAGTACTTCGAGGACTGGCCCGAGGAGGTGTTCATGGCCATCACGGGGAAGACGCCTGTGCAGTACTTCAAGAAGGCGAAGAAGGCGAAGAAGGCGAAGAAGGCGAAGAAGGCGAAGAAGGCCAAGGGCAACAAGCGCGGCGAGGCCAAGGGCAAGAAGGCCAGGGCCGACGAGAAGCAGGAGCGCGGCGAGGGCGACGTTCCTGCTTCGCCTGTTCGTCCGTCGGCGGAGGCGGTGGGCGAGATGAAGCGGAAGGCCAGCGAGGCGAAGAAGATGCCCCGCAAGAGCAAGGCTCCGACCATGCCGGACAAGGCCGAGCTCGAGGGCCTCGGAGCGGCGCTGGAACTTCCTGTGCGCGGCCCGGGCTCTCCGCCCTCCAAGAAGCCGCGCATGGAGAGGCGTGAGGACGACGATGAGATGCAAGACGCCAGCGGCGATGACGAGCAGCCATCCACTCTGGCGAGGATCCGGGACTTGGTGGAGAAGGCTACAGAGGTCCTGGATCTGATGCAGAGCTGGGACAGGGCAGCGCTCGACGATGCCATGACCAAGTGCGTGTCCGAGTTCCCCACCAACGAGGCCGTGCTCGAACTGACGGACAAGTACGAGGAAGAGTCGGAGCTGGCGAAAAACAACCTGGAGGCGATGATTGACCTCGAGAAGCATATCAACACCTGGAATGCTGCACTTGACGAGCAGCTGGCCGCCGGCAAAGGCGAAGGCGATGTCTCTGAGCAGGCCAAGCGTAAGGAGGAGGTCGAGGCGATGGAGAAAGCGCTGGACAAGTGCGAAACCATCTGCACTGAATCCATGCTCCAGATGAAGAACCTGGTGACCCTTGCCGAATTGGCGGTCCGCGTTGAAGGCGACGACGACGCGGGTGCTGGAGACGAGGATGGCGATGACGACGCGGATGCCAGCGGCAACGAGAACGAGACGGGTGCCGGCGGCAACGAGAACGAGACGGGTGCCAGCGGCAACGAGACTCCCACGTTCGGCGACACAGAGAGCGGCATGCAGTCTGCCGAACCTATGCTACCCGACACCCCTCCGCTCGGCGACACAGAGGACGACGGCGAGAGGAGCGGGCCGCCTCGGGCACCTTTGAAAGGTAAGAATCCTCCCAGGTGCCCAAGACATATTGGTCCAGGGCGAATAGACACATGGATGGGTACGACTGCAGCCCGTTCATTGAATTTGGACCTTCCTGAGTTGTGTTTGCAAAGGGCGTTGCGCGACCTGGCAGTGGGCATTCTCTGAACGTGGCGCGTGGTTGGCGTGCAGGGCCTCTTTTCTTGCCGGAGCCGAAGATGAAGGTGGTGAAGCCGGCGCGGACGAAGGTGGCGAAGAAGATGAAGAAGGGCTTCGCAAACCCCAAGGCTTACAAGCCGAAGAAGTGGCAGTACAGGCTGCAGCGGTACAAGAAGTAGAGGCATTGGGGGCGGTAGAGGAGGGTGTGTATGTATTCTATGGGGTCTATCTATGGGGAGGGGTGGCAAGAGGGCGCGAGGCAACGGCTACTGCCATTGTGCCTGGGTTTTATTCCGTGTAGTCCAATGAAAGCAAAAGCTCAGAGTGTGTCTCTGGGAGCCTTCCGGTTGAACATGAGCCGGATGAGGAGGGAGGTTCGTGCACAGTCGTCGTAGCCAGTGGTGGTTTCCGGACTGTGCAGGAAGTGAAAGGGGTCCGGTATGGCCTCGGAGGTGAGAGCCATGCGGACGAAGGGCCTGGCATTAGCGTGGAAGACGGAGATAGCGGTTTCAATGTCGTCTGCGCTTGCGAGATCCGGTCTGGACGCGATCGTATTGAGATATCGACTGACCAACGGCGTAATGACGCGATTTTGCTGGTCTGCGACGATCATGGAGCGGAGGACCAAGCGCAGGTGAGTCGTGTTGGCGGGTCGACCTTTGGCCCCGAGACAGTTTCCCGAGGTATAGATAAAGTTGGTGGTGAGGCTGATGTCCGGGGCCCCCAGGTGGGTGCGGGCGAAGCTTTCGAGTATGCGGTTGTAGGCGAGACGCTTCTGGAGCTGGAAAGGCATGATGTCGACGAGGACGGGCTCAGAAACCGGCGTGTTCGTGGGTGACTGTGTGAGGGTGATGATCTTGTCGATGGCCTCGCTGGCGCGCTGGAAGCCCTCGCTCGAGAGCTGTATCTCGTTCCACTGGTTGTTGGCGTAGATCTGGTGCAGCTGGTAGCGCAGGAGCTTGATGTCGAGCTCGGTCTGTGTGAGTCCGTGCAAGGAGTCGGAGAGGTTGCAGAGCAGGGCGGCCTGTCCCCGGAGGCCCGCGTCGACGGCGGCGAGGGTGAGGTAGTAAACCCGGTTTTCGACGATGGACGCGTCTCTTTTGGGGTCGGAGTCGTAGCAAGAGTTCCACACCCCCCGGCGGGTGACGACGCGCTCGCGGTGATCCGGGGCCGTCCCGAGGGAGCGCCGCTCCTTGAGGGTACCGACGATGTCCCCCCGCATATCGAGGAGAATGGAGATGATGGCGGAGTGGCGGTCGCAGGCGCGCGTGAGCTCCTTTGGTGTCATTTCGAGCGTGCTGGAGGTGTAGAGACTGCGGACGATTTCGTCAACGGGGGCAGCGACGCGTGTGGCTCTGGAGCTCTGGAGACACTGCTCGACGTCCCTGACAGCCCGCTGGCCGTCGACGAGGTCAGACTGGCGGTAGGCGTCGTCCGTGGTGATGCTGAGGCTGGAGCGGGAGAAGTCAATGGCGTCACCGAAGACGGCAAACCAGCCCTCGTCCGGGCTGGCGGCGTAGCGCGAAACGACGCGTTCCTTGAGGAGCTGGACGCGGGCGAGTTTATTGTGGAGGTCGTGTAGGTGAGCCTCGAAGGCCTTCCACGTGGTGGTCTTGGCGTGGTCGTCCGCCTGCAGGGGGAGGTCGTGGCCGTCGAAGAGTTGGCTGATTCTGTTGTCGAGGGAGGAGGTGATGGGCGTGATTGTGTGGAGCCAGTGAGTGACGCCGTCGATCTCGTACGTGTCGAAGGTGGCGAGGGTTGAGGTCGAGGTGGAGACGTGAAGGGTCTTGATGTCGCGAGTGAAAGGGAGGGTGGTGGACGGGTGCTGGTGGAGGCAGTTGTCGAGGGTAGTATAGGAGAGGGTTGGGGTGGCTCCGTCGACAACGAGGGTGAGGGAGTATTGGTCGGACGGGAGCCCCATGGAGTGGAAGGCCGACCAATGGATGGTGCCAATGTCACCGGTGGCGGAGCAGGCCTCGAGCTCTCCGTTTGTGACGGTGAGGTGGAGGGTGAGCTCCTTCTCTTTCTCGATCGCCCGCTGCTCACAGGCAATGAGCGTCTGCAGCTGGCGCTGGAGCGGGCCCGTGTGGACGGGGATCTCGGAGGAAATGCTGGCGGTCGGCATTGGTGGTGAGGGGAGAGGGTTGGTAAATACTGCGTGGATATGGTTTATTCAAATGAAGAAAGGGTTGGCCGGGGCTGGCATTTTCTTTTCAAATATACGCAGATAACCTGTTATTGGTGCTCGGCACATGGGACATATCTTTATCTCTTCAGTAGCACAATCCTTACACAGACATTTATGGCCACATGGAACACAGGCCATGATTGGCGGTTTCTCTAGACAGATCACACATGTTGGTGCCTCGGTTTCTTCTGAAGGGGTTGGTGCCGGACGTATCGGAGCAGGAGAGTGACCAGAATCATTTTCGTTATAGGGCCATGTCTTGAGCGCTGCCTCTGAAAAGGACCACTTCATAGCTTCAATTTCCGACTTATGAGCCGCATTTAGGTCGTCTATTTCCTGGCCCTGTCTCAAATATTCCCCTATCGCGTTGCTTAACTTAACTTTCGTGTCCTGTAACTCTTCAGATTGAGATTGAGAAAAATTTCGATCAGCTTCGATACGCTCGATGACCTTGTCCAGAGTGTCATTGATATTTCCTTTTTTGAATAGGCTGTCCTCTTCGTCTTTGGAATTAAGTACATTCTCAGTCACTTTTGTGACAAACCTCTTTAATAAATTGACCTTTTCTTGAGTGGTGTAGAATGGAATGTTGACGCCGAGACTCATGTCCTCTTCTGACATTTATTGATACGGAGACAAATGCTATATACTACTCCTTCTTCCCTCCCCCCGCCCTCTTAGTGACCTTGACGACCTTAGTCGGAGCCGGAGGAGGCGGGAGGTCGGCAGGGGTGCCGGCGGGGAGGTCGACGAGGAAGGGGTTTTCTTCGTTGTCCGGAGCGTCGGTCATGGTGGTGCGGATGGCAGCGAACTTGGGCGGGGGCGGCATGGCGGCAGGGGCGGCGGTGGGAGCGGGCTGGGCTGGCTCCGATTCAGCCGCGGGCAGGGTCGGTGGCGGGATCGACGCGGAGAGGGTGACCGGCTCGGGGGCGGAGATGGAGACGTGGAGTGGGACGTCCTCGCCGTCGTCCCACGCGAAGGCGCCGACCTTGCGCTTCTTGGTGGCTGTCTCGGTGTGCAGGGAGTGGGCATGGTGTTCGTGCACGATTACATGCTTCTTGCCGCGCGTGTACGGGTCCATCTGCACCCAGACAGGGGCGAACGTGATCTGGGAGGGGTGGTGAGTGTTAGTGAGTGTCAGTGAGTGTCAGTGTCTGTCAGCAAGGGATGTGTAAACCTGAAGCAGCTGCCCGCGCATGAAGCACATGTCGTTGGAGTAGTTCTCCACGGTCCCGTCATGCGCGTTCCGGTGCTGAAAAGACTGTCCGATTCGCCAATAACCGTCGCATCGATAGTCGAAGACGTTGGGGTGGCGAGTCTGGAACCTGGTGAAGTCCTCGTTGCGCTCGGCGTCCATCTCAAACTTGTCCGGGACGAGCTGCCAGCAGAAGTGTTTCTGGGGAAAGACCTGCGTGACGGTTCCCTTGTAGTAGTGGTTGAGGGTGTAGTTTTTCGTCGGCAGCCATTCCATGCGGAAGATGAGCTGGTCGCCCGCCTGGATGCCGCCGCGCCCCCCTCTGGAGAGGCCGACCGCGCGCCAGTAGTTGACGAGGTCGCGGTTCTGGCCGTCGATAGTCATGGTGGTGACGTGGTTGACGGCAGCCTGGACCGGGGCGAGGCCCGTCTCGTGGAGGCCGCCCTGCTTCTCGGAGCCCGCGCAGATGCCGAAAGGGATGATCCGAGTGGCGAGGAGGCGGAGGACCTCGTCGCGGGAGTGGTGCATGTCGTCGTGCTTATGCCGGTTGGGCTTGTAGTTCAAGTCCTCGGCCAGCTGCGCCCAGTTACTCGAGCGGACGCGCTCGGCCCCGGTGAGCCGCTGGAGGCCTGCGAGGAGGTAGTTTACGGTGGGCAGGTTACAGAACGCGTTGAGTCCCGGGGCGTGAGCCCGGGGCCCTGGCGTGTCGGAGGCGAGCACGATGTTCTGGATGCGGTCGGAGACGAGATTGAAGGCGATATCACCCTGGTCCACGGCGTGGCTGAGCTTGATTTTGGTTGGTTCGAGGGAGTCTGCGTGGGGCAAGTAGAGCGGGGGAATGATCTGCTGCGAGCGGTGCGGGACCTGCTGGTAGTTGCGGTCGGAGCCCGTCGGCAGGCCCTTGGCGCTGCCATACGGGGTGATGTTGCCGAGGAGCTGGCTCCCGGCGTTAATTTGGCCGTCGTAGGAGGAATATGGCCCGCCAGGGAGGGGCCCCCCCTGATTGATCTGCGTCCCGGGCAAGCGAATACCACTGCTAATTCCAGAGAAGAAATCGGCCATGTGTCATTCTGGCGGCGATTTCTTTTATATACAACCATGCAACGATTAGAAGAATGGATCTTAAGGTTTGACGGTGTTCTGGAGTCGGGGACGAGATTGACCCCTAAGTAGATTTCTGCCTGGCGCTGGCGATGCCGTTTGCGACCGAGTGAATGAAGATGACATAGATGAAGAGCAGGAGGACGGTGTCGAGGTTGTAGGCGATGGAGGTGTACTGGGAGAGGCCATCGAGGAGGGCGTTGACGGTGACGAGGAGGAAGATCTCGACGAGCGTGGAGTTTTTGGAGCGCGAGACGTGTTTGACGATGACAAAGAGAGCTGCGGCGGAGAGTGTGGCGATGGTCGCGATGTGCATGGTGTCGTAGATCTCGAAGATGAGCTTGGAGCCCTTCCAGATGGCGAAGTCGCGGCCCTCCTGGAGGGCCCCCGTGACGCGGTGGATGGCGTCGATGATGAAGAGGATAATGACGAGCAGGACGGCGAGGGTGTGTCTGTTGGAGCCCTGCTGGGAGACGGAGCCGATGGAGGAGAGGACGACGTTGATGGAGACCATGTTGACGGCCTTGATGAGGTAGTTGAGCGTCGGCGCGGTCTGGAGGTAAGGCTTGAATCGAACGATGACGACATAGAGGAGGATGCTGATGAAGGTTGGGGCCAGGCTCATGTCCAGCCGTTCGATGATGTACTCGGTCGCGTCTGTGTACATATAGAGCAGGATGGTGATGGCGCGGTTGATGTACGGCAGGCTCTGGATGCTCTGAGGGATGACGGACGCGCCGAGGAGGAGGGAGGTGACGACGACAAAGTCGATGAGGAGGCGGGGCGTGGACTGGATGGAGAAGGTCATGAGCCGCGAGTTCCTCGTGGCGATGTTGATGACGGCCTGCGAGAGGAGGGCGGAGGAGAGGGAGAATGTGACCTGGAAGAGCAGCCTCGTGCCGAGGTGGACTCGGAAGCGCATTCCGAGGCCCGAGATGACGAGGGCGACGGCGCACACGATGGCGATGTCGCTGTCGGGAAATGAGGTCTCGAAGATGCCGTACACGAAGCGGATCATGGTGAACATGATGGTGGAATCGAGGCGCTGGTGGATGTCAATGAGGTCGGACCAGTTTTCAGGCTGTGGCATTGTTAGTGTCCGTGGCCATATTATATAGTATTATCAACCAATGTGTATATAAGGAGTCGCCGCGGATCGAGCAAATGAGTGACGCGAATGCTGACACGAATGGGAAAGAGGAGAAGACCGCGCCCGAGACCACCACCGAGAACACGCCCCAGATGTCGAATATTCTGGCTCATATCAAGCAACTGGAGGTGTCGAAGCAAGACCTGGAGAAGGCGCTGAAGGACGCGAACGAGCGCAACAGCAAGCTGAGCCAGAAAACGCGCGAGGGCATGCAGAGTGCTCTGGACACTCTTATGAAGAAATGGATGGATGCGGTGGAGACCAAGGACGACAAGGTAAAGCACGACTTCAAGGGCGGTCTGGAGAAGCTCGTGAGTCAGTCGGCAGAGGACAACGGCGTGTGGCAGATGATGGTTGCGGCGAGCTCCCTGCATGCGCGTCAGTTGCATGACCTAGACGAGATTTCGCGCGAGAACAAGGCGTTGAAGGAGCGGGTGGACGGCCTGTATGCCAGTCCCGAGAGCCGGGTGGTTGGCGGGAAGGGCAAGGCCGAGGACCAGCTGGACCGGGGCAGTGTGGAGGACACCGGAGGCCCGAGCATTTGGGACGACTTCGCGTCGAGTGTCAGTCGTTTCTGAGGTGTGAATATGAATAAACGAGATTTGAATAATTAGTCGATGTAATCGTGTAAGGTGTACACATGAATATAAGGTATTAGTCCACACTTGTAATCATGAAAGAAGTCGCGCTTTGTTCCCCCGAGATATACGGGTCAGCAGAGATGCAGGAGTATATCAAGCAGAGATGCATTGACAAGGACAAGCAGTGGATTTACAAGCTAATACGAGGGGAGGGCGGGAGCGACAAGGAGTGTGTGTACATCGACACAAACGAGTTTATGCTCTGCCGCGATCTGCACCCCGGCACGGACGAGCGGTATCTGGTCCTGTTCAAGGACCTAAAGCTACGAACGATCCGGGACCTGCGGCGGGAGCACATTGCGATGCTGCGGCGGGTGCAGAGCTCGACGATGCAGTTCCTGGAGATGAATCTGAAGGCCTCGCACGCGAGTGAGTACCGGATCTTCTTCCACTATACGCCGTCGGTGTTTCAGCTGCATGCGCATGTGAGCGTGGCGAATGCGCATACGCAGAGCACGCGGGTGCATCCCTTGAGTGTCGTGATGCGCCACCTGTCAAAAAAATCCACATATTACAGGGACGCCCTCATTCTCATTTCGCTTTGCCGGTCGATGAAGGCGCTGCAAGTGTATACGGGTTTGTTTGGCGTGTCTAGTGAAGGCAGCAGAAAATGATATATAAGCAAAAGTCAGATTTGGGCACTATGGCGAATTATGGTGGTCCGTCTTTTCCCGGCCTCGCGTCCTCGACGGGCACTCGAGTTGATTCCTCTAGCAAACACATCATGGCCTGCAAGCTGAACGATACGCTGATGGCGACGTGGTGCTGTGACCAGGCAAATGCGCGAAATACCCTGCACACGAACAAGATGAAATACTGCGTGCATAAAGGTCTGGCATGTGATATTGACTGTTTTTGAACCCTTCCGTGTACTGACATGAGTGTGGCAGACGAGTTGGTGCTGAACGTGTCACAGCCACTGACGGAGAAGGGGACGATTCTGAACTCAAACTTCGCCTACCCGTCGGTTGTCAGCACGCTTGGGGACATGACAACGACGGCGAAAGGAGTGCTGCTGGGCCTGTATGCCGAGGGCAAGACCGGGCGGGACTTTATCCGCACGAAGAGCAAGATTGTCGGCCATTGCAAGAACGAGGCCGAGTTCAAGCGGGCCTTCAACCACAGGAGCGGCGACGACTCGAGGAAGGCCATGACCGAGGTGCTGAACATGCCCTACTTCACGGCCCAAGGCTACGCGCTCGGCATCGCGTACGCGAGCTCGCTCTCCGGCGACACGGTGTCGTCGATTCTGATTGGTGGCATGGCGACGGTCATGAACGGCCATTTCGAGTGTCGGGCCGGCCAGGTGCTGCAGTTTTACTTCGACTTCGAGGCGAACGCGTTCCACCGCGACCACGGCATGCACCCGTCCGGGACGAGAAAGAAGGGCGCGAACCTACTCTTCAACGGCAATAACGCGACGATCGACGAGTACATGCGGCCGCCGAAGCTGAGCACTCAGGACCAGCTGCGCGACCAGTTCCACAAGCGCCAGCTGGGCGCGGAGGACAGCTACGGAGAGCCCGGCACCGGACCGGGGTCGGCGAAGCGGAACATTGCGTACCCGAAGCCGTATCTGCTCGACGAGAACGGGGAGGACCACTATGCGGACAAGATTCGCGTGTTTGCGAAGTGTGTCAACGGTGGCCGTGCACATGAGCAAATCGATATCATGCTGATGACACAGTCGTTGTAGGTGACTAATCTTTACTCTCAATAAAACACAGTCAGTGAGATTCAATGATGCCGTAGTCCTGCTCCAGCCGCAGTCTCGCCATCCTCTCGCGCTTCTTGAGCCTGTTCTCTGGCTTGGCCTCCCGCTCGCGGCGTTGGGCCTTGAACCGGTCCTGCTCCTCCTGCGAGCGCTCCGCCTGGCGTTTATAGTACGAGCGCAACGAGGTCTTCCGCCTCTTTTCTTTGGCGTCATCGACCAGCGCGTCCATGCCGGTGGAATGAGACGTCTTCTGTTTCTTGCCGACGGGCATGCTTACCGGCGGAAGTGCGGGCTCTCATATACGGATACAATGTCGTAAAAAGTCTCAAAGTTCGCGGAGAGGCTGGGGACGTGACATGGGCAGGAACTCAAAGACCGCGTGGGGCCCGAGGTTAGAGACGACGAGGCGATCGAAGATGACGAGCGGGTGCATGGCGTGGGGGCCGGGTGGGGGAACGTCGAACATCGTGTTTTGGGAAAGACTAAGGGGCGGTCGTATATACATGCAAAATGTGGCTAAAAAATGGAAACGGAAAGGTCTGGGAGTGAGACGACGGGGCTGGTCTCGATCCCAGAGGAAGAGACGGGGGCGGGGGCAGAGGCGAGCGCGGATGCCCTGCGCATCAAATTCGAGGACAGTAGCGACGAGAGTCGGTTTGTGCACATGGTCCGCATGTGTCACTGGTGTGTCGTCATCTACCTCGTCACGACTGCTGTGACAGTGAGTTCCTCAAACTACATGAGTTTCGAGGGGTCGAACATCGACGTGATTCTGCTGGCTACTGACATCATCACCATTGACATCACCTCGTGCTTTTTTGTGCTCGGCGGTTTTGTGTCGATGTACGTGTACAGCAGTGCTGGCCTGGAATCGTGGAAGTATCTGTGTGCGCGGGTGGTGGCGCAGATCTTTGGGAACATGTGGCTGAGTCTACTCCTGGTCCTCTTCTTCGGGAGCATTGACAAGTTTATGAAGGAACGGTTCCACGCACACGACATCGCGCTGACTCTTTTGGAGGGCGTGACGGGCCTGCGCGTGCTCGACACCCGGCAGAGCGTGGCCTCCCCCCATTCGCTCAACGTGTCCCTGTGGCCCGTGCAGAGCTTTGTGTGGTGTCTCATGTCGGTCCACGGCACGTACAAGACGAATGAGTTTATCCGGAACCGGTTCGGGGAGCTGGCCAACTTCATCATCGGGGTGATGGCGCTGTGCGGCATCACGCTCTTTACACTCTTTGCCATGATGAACAGCGACACAAACGTCTTCTATGCGAACGCGACGAGTGTCATGTACCGCATGCTCGAGTTCAATCTGGGCATCCACTACTACTACCTAGCGGAGAAGGAGTCGCCGATCGTGGTGAGCTGCACCAGGATGCTGGCGCAGTGCAGTCCCGCGGTGTATCTCCTCTTTGCGGCGACGTGGTGGTCGGAGATTGGGGTCGTGGTCAAGCGCGAGCCCGGCCAGACGTGTCTGCGGCTGTATCCGCGGAACACGTGCTTGAAGGACCACCACGTCTTCCTGCTGCGCGGGTGTGTGCTCGGGCTGACGATGCTGAGCACAGTGTCCGCATCGTCGCCGTTGCAGCTGGCCGCGCCAGCGGCCGGGGCCGTGCAGAGCGCCGTCGACAGCATGAAAGTGGGCTCGACGGCGGTGGCGTTGAGCTGGCCCGTGTACATCTTCATCCAGCTGGTGTTTAAGGTGTCGTTCTCGGACGAGCTCGTCTTCGAGAACTCGGCGCTGGTGTCCTTCATGATGCCCGCGTTCCTGTACGGCGGGAGCATGATCTACACGCAGGGCCTGCAGAACATGGCCACCGACTACGTTGACGAGATAGGGGCCGGGATAGCGCGGCAGACGCGCGGGTTCTACCAAGGCATCTGCGGGTCGGTTCTCGAGCCTCAGGGCGCTGGCATGGCGTGAGCGTTCTAGTCCAACACCAGGTTTGCGTGGAGGCTGTCGGAGGCGACCTTTTCAGAGGTGTAGGCCGCCGGCGGCTGCAGGAAAATGCGGCCGGTGAGCGGGCTGGAGATGAGCGAGCTCAGGAGGTCGCAGAGGTGTGTTTCCAGGTCTTCGAGGGCCTCCGGGGTGTTGAAGTTTGGGTTCTCGGACGCCTCGCGGCGGTAGCGCTTCACGAGGTTGAGGATGGAGATGACGTTTTCGGGGAGGTTCTGGCGGATGTTGGTGGGCATTTATGGGGATTGGCTTATGCCATGCGCGACCCCCGGCGATGTTTTTTTTAGTATATAAGACTGGAGCTGTGCTGGGTGGCGGGACCCCAAAGAGAGATGATTCTCGGAGTCCTGCCCGTCCCGACTTGGCTTATGCTCAGCCTGCTCTTCGCGCTCGCCATGTTTGGCGCTCTCGCTGCGTATATCGCTCTCAACCATCACCCTCACCCTCTGGCACGGTATGTTCAGCGCCAGCTGATCTTGTCAGCCCGGAAGGTGTATTGCGTGCTGAGCCCTCCGGTAAAGCACTTGTGGCAGTTTCTGTGCACCGACCCGAGACCGCGCTACTGGGTTATGTCCTTAGTGGGCATCTGCTTGAGCTGGCTTTGCGTCATGTTCATCTTCCACCTACTCTTCATGTCTTGGACGATGTTTAAACTGGTAGTCCAGGTCGAATTCAATCGAGACACCGTTTGGATTCTGTTGGGTGCGGATTATTGGGAGATATATCAGGAACACCCATACAACTGGATCCTAGTGCAGGGGCTGTACATTGCGAGTGGATATTCACGCATAAAATGGCCCTGGTGGACCTGTCCGTTCTTTGAGCGATTCATCGCTTCGTTCACGACACAGTGGGAATACGTTAATGACTTGTCAGTCGCGACGTGGTTTTGCGGGTGGTTCGGCATGACCCTTTTGTGGTCTGTCGTAATGATTCAAATCGGCTCGAGGTACTTTCCGGGAAATGTTCGGGTTCGTGTCAACCGGAATCTCGACCACCCATTGGCTGGAGCTGGTCCCGTGATGCGACCTCGAGATAGGTCACCACCGCGTCTTCCACCACCACCGAACCCACTACCACAGGGTTTTGAGAAGGCTTGTGGAAGGTGCATTCGTAATAAGGGCTGTGGGAGTGAGAACAATGGTACGACGACGACGCTTCACAAGGAAAAGGGGGAGTGGCCGGATCTCCCGGTCCCTCCCCAGTGCCCTCAGGCTTCGCCCGGTGGTCCAATCGGGAGTCCGTGATAGTTCAGAGCACCCTTTCGTCGTTTTTTATAAAGCGGCGATTCTACAAAATCTTGCGTATTTAACTGATCTCCCCCCTCCCCCAATGCGCGCGTTCGACATCCCCTCGATGCACCCCTCGCGGACGCGGGGGAAAGGTAGTATAGTGTCGACAGGGGAGAGAAACCCGTTTTTAGTGAAGATGGGCGGTAATTCGACGGTAGAAGATGGCGAGAACGCGTATAGGGATTCTGAAAAGGGTGGGGAAATGAGATCCTTAATTAGGAATCTGGATCGTGTAAGTTCATGGATCTCACTCGCCAACCTGATCGTAGCAATCGGGTTTGGATTCTGGCCTCCAAAAGGAACCCTCAATGATTTTGCATCGCCAGAAATGAGGTTTAGGACCAGTTTCATTCCGTTATGGAAGGAGAACATGTTTGTCGTCCCCCCTGCCACGGAGAAAGGCTTAGCGGTCTATGATGCATTTCAAAGTCTGGAGACGTCGTTGGACGGGTTTTGTGAGAAGAAAGAGTTTAATCTACACTATGAGAACAGGACGTGGGATGATAAGGGATACATTGGCTCTGCGGTGATCGAGCCCGCGGGGTCCTTTTCTCCGTGGGTGGTATTGATCTGGATTTTCCTGGTTTCCTTTGTGTTCCAGGGGGCCCGATATGAGTCGAGTGAACCGAGTGTAAGGGGGGACACCCCGAGTGGTCCTCTTATGTCTCCTGATATTTCAGATACTCCATTCAACCTTTGGAAATGGTGGGATTATTTCAAGTATAACCCCCTCCGTCCAGACTTCTGGCGGTGGCTGGAATACGCCCTGACCGCGCCGTTTCAGATCCTGCTGATTGCGACGTCAGTATTTATCAACAACGAGGCGACGCTGTGGAACCTAATGGGGCTCCAGGGCGCGCTCGTCTTGTTGGGGTATCTGAATGAAAAGCGGATTGACAGCTTCTATAAGCGCGCCATTAAGCGTGACAAGGCTGTGTCGGAGAAGTCCACGTACAAAGGATACAAGCTCGCGATACTCTATGTGTCGTGTCTGGCATTTTTTGTCCTGATCTGGGTGACGATTATGATCCGATTTTATCGCCAGGATGATAACCTGAACAAATGTGACTATGCTGGCGCAAGCATTCCCGGGGCGGTGTATTTCCTCGTGTGGTCGCAGATGGTTCTCTTCGCATCGTTCGGTGTGGTGCAAGGCCTTCAAATCTGGACCATGCGTGGTGATTTACAGGACTTTAGGGCGGAAACAGAGAAGAGTAATATAGCAAAGATACGCGCGGAGCGCTGGGCCACCGCCGCCCTCCGTTACAGTTTCCTGAGCGTCACAGCGAAGACAGTTTTAGAGGTCGGCTTTATTATGGTGGTGTACGCCCGGGAGCGGATGACGGAAGTGGAATGACGAGTGTGTGAAAGTGAGCATATGTGTATATAAGCTTGGTGTCCGTTCGGGTAGCGATGCAGACAAATGCTGAGGCGAATAATGTTGACATTTCCATGCAGGATCAGAAGCAAGTTGTGCAGGTAAACCGGCGAGTACTCGTTCAGATCACGGGCTCGATGGACCATTTCAACCGGACCGGGATTGAGGCTGCCACCTGGACACCCATCAGTGGCAAGATCGGCGAGGTTTTCGGCGTGAATGAGGTCTTTGAGACGACCCCCGACCAAGGGATGACCTCGGCGGCGCTGCAGAGCGCGGTGGTGCACAAGATCACGGTCCTGCACCAGAAGAACGGTGTGTATAGAGTGAAACGTGTGTGTGTGTGAGAAAGAAGCGTTTCTGACAGTGAAGAAAACAGATTTCCCGGTCCACCTGGGAGTTCAGATCTCGTGCGTGACCCCCGAGGAGACGACGAGGAGCGGCCACAAGTACGCGATGACGTGTCTCGCGAACAGCCACACCCAGTACCCCCTGGTGGTGCACGAGGCCCAGGAGAACTCGGAGGGTGCTTCGTGGAGGGCGAAGTATCCGCAGTACAACTCGAACAATCTCGACAAGCACGGGGTGCTGGATGTCAGCGGCCAGCAGTTCATCTTTTGTGCCCAGGATCATCCGGTGATTGATCTCCTGCGGCAGAACAAGGAGCTGCTGAATGCGAACATCGACGAGCAGCCGTTGATCGATGGTGAATGGTACAAAATCACCAAGCAAGTGTTCCAGACCTGCTGCCAGACTCTGCGGAACAGGGTGCTGAGCAAGGTCACCACGAGGGACCTGAACTCGTTCAATGTGCAGATCACGAGGATCGGCCGCGAGGACTGGAGCACGAGCGTGTCGTCCCACGACGAGATCATGTCCCAGATCCCCACCTCGGTCCTGTTTGGCGGGGACGAGCAGGCGATCACACAGGAGGTGACGGGGATCCTGAAGAAGGTGTGCACGTATAGCGCCCTTCTGGAGATCGCGTATGACATTCACGCGTAGGTTTCAGGTTGTATTTACGTGAAATTAAAGATGAATGAATGCAGCAAATCATGTGTTTCGAGGTCCTGTTTGCGACAATTCTGTTATGGGTGGCGGTATTTGGCTTAGCTGACCTGGTGATGGAGCTAGTCGAGGCGAGGTGGAAGAAGGCCGCGTTCTATGTCGGGCTGGCGCTGTCAGTTCTTGTGTTTCTGCTTCTGCACAAAAACGTGTCTGTCTGTGGGCTCATGTGAGTATATGTAGTACACCTGGGCGATGTAAATGAGGATGTAGACGGCGAAGGTGGCCGGGTCGAGGTGGTCGCAGTAGTGACAGCACCACCAGAAGGCGACTCCGCGGAAGGTGAGATGCAAGGGGAGGTGGTAGTCGAAGAGGCCGCGGTTGTGGCAGTATCGACCGGCGAGGAAGAAGCCTAAGAGGACTGGCAGAGGGACGAGGATGGAGGACCGGCAGACCAGGATGCCGATGGTCATGGCGGAGAAGGCACGGTCGAGGGCCTGGTAGACGCTGCCGATGCGGTATTGCCCCCAGTGCAAGACCGAGAAGGCGCAGGTGAGGGCGATGCACAGGGTAAAGAGGGGGTCGGTTGAGGTGAGGAACGGGACGAGCATAAAGACACTCGTGTGCGCAAGCACTCGCCTACTGGAAACGGGGACCATACGTGGCCGGGAGGGAGACTGACCTTTTTACTATTCAAAATCGTAACTGACTAGTGCGTCGTTTCTCTCCTCTTTCCTCGCGAGCGTCACCTCGCAGTGTTGTATGAAAGTGGAGATGGTGTCTCGCACCGTGATGGGGTGGGTCTCTTCAATATCATTGTGGCCGGCGTGAACAAAGAGGGGCTTGTATTTGCTCTCGATGTTCAAGTTCCGGGCCAAAATGCGCGCGTTCATGATATTGATGACTTTGTCCTCGTACCCATGAATGATGAGGACGGGTTTATACACGTCCTGGATGAAGGCGAGGGACGGGCAGAAGACGCTGTCGAGCGAGGAGAAGATGCGCCTGGAGGCGAGCATCGAAGGCATGATGGCGCGAATCCCCGAGGCGAGGGGTGATATGAGTACTACGCCCAGGATGTCGGATGTGAATTCCTGTGCTGCGAGGAAGCAGGTGGGGGCTGTCCCGATCGACTTACCGAGGAGGAGGATTTTCGTCGCGGGGACGTGGAGTTGATCGGTCATGTAAGCGTAGACGGTGGTGATGGCTTCATGCATATTCTTCTCGGTGGTGGTCCCGGGCGACGAGCAGCCGTAGTTTACGTAGTCATAGGTCAGCACATTTGAATTGAAGGTGGAGGCCAGCCAGTCAATGTAGTCCTGGCACGTGCCCGCGTCGTCCGCATTCCCATGTGAGAAGAGGATGAATTGGCGCGAGTCTGTATACGAGAGGCCGTGTATGTATGGGCGTTGAAGGTGCGAGGTGACCCGCACCGCGATGTCTTGGCCCGAGATGGTCCTGAGCGTGGTCACGTTCTGCTGCGAGTTATAAGACCTCTGCGGGGGCAGGAACGCGAGGTGCTGTATGGACGAGTCCAGGACGGTCGACATGGACTGCCCCATTAATCTATGGCGTGTGCGATGTAAAATATGGAAAGCCGCTCTACAAGTTGAAAGCGCTCCATGGGTTTGGGCCCTGCATAAACTTGATTGCCTGCCCCTCATCTTCGATGGCGTGGATCTGGCACTTTTCCCTCGCGCCTTTGCGGACAATACTCACCTCCAGCAGCCTTTTCTCGCCCGCCTTGAGCTTTTTCTCGGTGTCGGAGTGTGCTACATCGACGGTGTACCCCAGCGAGAGGTCCGCTGCGATTCCGTCCCGGACCAGTCCATTGGTGATGGCCCCCTCCACGGTGTCTTCAGACACATCGAGCACCATCTGGAGGGCCCCGGAGGGGTCTATGAAGCTGGAGACTACGTTGCCGACGTTGGAGCCGGTGTGTTCGGCTTTTACTGGAATGCCACGAAGCGACCCGCTCTGCACGAGGGAGCTGAGCTCATCGCTGGTGTAGTACAGGCCATTATAAGTGGATAGCTCCCCCCGGGGATTTGCTTGCCCAACGAGAAGCATATAGCAACTACAGACGCATGCGTATATATCCATAGGCGTGGAAAGCGCGGAACAAACTTCTATGCAAACGTCGGGATCCGTTCCGCGACAGTTGCCTTGAAGGCGTGAATGGCGGTAATCAGTTTGGTGGTTTTTTCGACGTGGTTCCGCAGCGACAGGAAGTTCCCGGAGAAGAACGGCGTAGTCGTTTTCCCTGCCTCGAACTCGACCTGGGTGATTTGCGGGGAGGCTCCGTCGCAAAGGTCGCGGCCCATGATCACGTCGAGATCAACCCCAATCTCGGTTGTCGATGCGGACCACACCTGGTCGATGGCGGTCTGGAACAGTGACGTGGTTTCGTCCAAAAGGTTCAGTATGCCAAACTCTGCATAGTCGTTGTCCGGGACGATGTTCTGGCCGTCGCAGATGATGGGCATCATGTGCAAGCCCAGGAGCAGTTCCCGTGCCTGTTGCGCGGCCACGCTCGGCATCATGTCTTGGGGAAACATGTCCATGATGCATCCGCTCTGAACGTTGATGCGTTCAATCATCGCAAGAACCTCGCGGACGTTTGTCGCCAGCGCAAGCATATCGCCGAATTCATGCTGTCCCTCGCAACCCCACGAAATGAAGCCCGGGCTGGAGTTGAACATGAAGTGCAGCAACTCCAAGAGGAAGTCATATGTGTCGATCAGGCAGACCATCCGTCCCAAGACATTCCTCACCAGCACGAAGTTCGCCATCTCCTTGTCGATGATTTTCGCCCTCGTCGCGATGGTCCGACAGGGCGTGGCCAACCGTTGGTCCTGGAACTCCATGCATGCGAGAATGTCGTACAACGGCTGCAGGATCTCCGTCTGTATCTTGTCGACCGCCCGCTGGGCGTAGGTGTCCATATCATGGGAGGAGAGCTCGTGTCCCCAGTGGAATTCATGGAAGAACCTGTCCATCTCAGTCGCCTCCTCCACTGGGTGCTCGTTGCAGAGCTCTTCGCGGCGGAACTCGAGCTCCGCCTTCTGCAGCGCGGCGTGCTTCGAGTGCGCAATTACGAGCGCCAGCGCCGGGGCGCGGGGAAAGCCCGCGGGCGGCAAGCCTGCACTCTCCGTGGATTGCATGGCGTGGCCAGATGGTCGAAACAAAGATGCAGGGGTGACGTATTTATAGGTGCGTTTATAGGTACTGTTTCCTAGGTACATTTAAAAGGCGTATTTTTATACTGTTTTACAACACACGGACCTTGAGGGCCAGAGTCGACTTGGAACTGTAAGGAAATTGGGTTTATTATCGAGACCCTATGGTCCATCCCGCGCACTTTATAAGGAGAGTGTCGGAGACAGAGTGGACAGGCACGATGTCGTACATGACCACGCGCAGCACTCCGCTCGTGCTGTGGCAGTACATCTGCAAGCAAGCTCTGTGGGTCTATGCCTTGATGGCGTTCGCCGTCCTGTGCATGATCCCTTGCGTGCGTGGGTCTGCGTTCTTGTCCACGGTGCCCCTGCCGTCGCTCATGTCCCGCCCGCGCCTGTCGGTGCTGGCGAAGCGCAACGGGGCGACGCCGGAACCGTCGCCTTCGCGTTCGAGCTCGCAGGGCGACGCGGGCGCTTTCAATCGCGAATCGCTGAAGCAGAGCCGGCTTAAGCGCAGCCGTGAGCGCAAGCAGCAGGAGAGGGAGAACAAGAAGTGTTCTGGCAAGACTGGATGCAAAGACTGTCCCTTCGGCGGCAGTGGCTGTGTTGGCGGCGAGGATCAGTGTATTTATCGCTTCCCAAACCAGAACTACAACTCCAAGAACCGCCGCGCCTCGAAGAAGGTTGATTAGGAGGCGGGCCTACGTAATTGACCTGGGGAGGGTGAGATAGATGAGGATTGCAGCGATAATAAACGCGACTGCAAGGAATGCACGCTCATATCGAAAACACACGCTCTCGAGTCGGTGGCAGTAATCGCATACGGGGTTCTCTGAAGCTGTTTTCTTCCTGCCACAGCGTGGGCATGTCCAGTTCATGGAGAAACAAGGTCGGGGTTCTTATAAATGATTGCATGTCTTAAAGGGAACACATGGAGATGAAGGTGAGTGCGCATGCCCAGAGACGGCTTGCGCAGCGCAAGATCAGGCCGGAGTACGTGTCATACACGCTCAAAAACGGATCCCAGGACGAGCATACGCGCGATTATGTTGGGGTGGAAGCGTGTAAGAAGCGGTGCTGTAATTTGGTGGTGGTGTACGCCGCGCGCAGGGACAGTCAGGACGCGTACACTGTGCTCACAGCATACTGGCGCGAGGGGGTCCCGGAGCCACATCTTTTTAATATTCCGAAAGGGATCCGATATCGCAAGGGCGTGGAAGTCGGAACGAGTTCATGGAGACAGAAGCGAAACTTGAGCTGGAGCTTCTGGGCGGACCCGGAGTGCGAGGTCAGCTAATCCACGATTTCGAATCTTGATTCTTCCTGCGACTGTGCCAGCCAGAGAGGAATTTGTATTTTCTGGATGCCAGATGATGTTGTCCAATATAACTCTTCCAGACTCCCGTGTTTTGTTGTCGGCGAAGCTTTGTGTTTAACTGGCGAAGCTTTGTGTTTAACTTTTCTAAGCTCCGAGTAGTCGATGAGGATCTTTAAGGAAGTTGCCACGGCAAAGTCATGCCCCATGCCTCTGCGTGCAAATTTATTTATGAAGTCCTGATTCTCGAGACCGATCACCGAGAGCGGAAGATCCATGCCAGCGAAACCGGTTGCAGGCGGATAGGCCATGGGGCTGTTCTGGTGGGGTTCTGGGGGAAGTGGGTCTGTTTTGGGGGGGTTATGTGTACTTGTATGCTCGCGTGTGTAACCAAATGTTTATTGGTGCCAAACCCTAAACTGTGGCTATGTGGCTACTGACAAGCTCGACGGAACGAGATGCCTTCGTGGCGCTTGCTCTAGAGCCGTGGGTTAGGAGCTCTTCTCTCCTCAGTGGCCTCGAGGCACTGGTACAGCTTCAAAGTCGAATGTTTGAACAACCAAGCATTCAATTCCCTGCATTGTTGATTGTCTGAATAACCTTCTGGTTGATCTTGATCAAATTCGAATGTTTCAACAACCAATCAGTCAACTGCATGGACTTCTGTTTCACAACAATTTGACATGGGTCGTCGTCGTCGCGCAACATGAATGTATAAGAACATCCACTGCCCCTGTAAACTGTATAGTCAGACCATTCTGAAACTATGCCAATTTCACCCAAGCCATGACGACCGTCTGAATATGGAACCGCTATTCTTACATTCGTTTTCCTTGGGGAAAGTTTGAATGTGAAGTGTTTCCAAAACTCAAAGTTCCTCAGCACGTCCACGACTAGTGAATCATTTTCATCAGATTCCTCCATGCGTGGGATGGCCTGAATCTCGAGACCGGTCACCGAGAGCGGAAGATCCATGCCAGCGAAACCGGTTGCAGGCG
>CERI01104888.1_pt1 | contig 20856 bp, 23 predicted proteins | sample 350261 | NCBI WGS metagenome assembly CERI01 (sample SAMEA2620979, study PRJEB7988) | marine metagenome | isolation source: saline water (ENVO:00002010), including
CTCGTACTAAAAGTTAATATATATTATCTAAATAATAAATAATGATATCTATTAAATGTTGGTATAATAATATTGACTTTTAATAAATTATTAAATTTATATCATCTTTTGATGATAATATGTTCCAATATTTTTAAAATTATCATTATTTTCATTAAATAACATTTCTAATTCTTTTTCACAATGATTAGAAGAATCACTAGAATGTATTATATTACCTAATGGTGGATAAAATTTAGTGTATTGTTTTCTAATTTTTTCTTTTAATTCATTTGGATTTTTATCATCTGGATTATTTGTAATAATTGCAAGACATTGATTATCATTAGTTTTTTCTATATCCTCTTTATGTTCATTATAGTTGCCATAGAAATTACTATAAAACTTTTTTTTATTATTGATATTTATTAAAACTTTATCTAATATTTGATATTTATTCTCTATTTGAGTTAATATATTTTCTATAATTTCTTGTTCCATGCCTTTTTTTCTTATGATGAAAAGGTTTAATTTTTGATTTGGTTTGCAAACTTTACTAAATTCACTATTTTCTAAATAAAATAAAATATTTTGTTCTTTTGTAAAACAAAAATTACATATTTTACTAAACTCATTTTTATTTATATCTGTCATTAATTCATTAATTCTATTAATATGTTTATTTGACCATTTACCACATTTATCATACAAACTACGATAAATTAATAAAATTATTTCTGAAATTGGATTTGGTATATAATAATTATCTATTTTTATTATATTATCAAATAGATATTTTTTAAATAGTTGATTGCAAATTATAACATTTTTTTCTTTATCTTCACCATCTTTATAAAAAAATAAATCACTGTAAGTATCAAATCTATAATATTTTCCAGGTAAATGATTACCTTCTTTTAAATGTTCAGCTGTAAATAATGGAGTATAAAAAATTTCTTTATTATTTTCAATATATTTTTTTGGTTTTTGTATTCTAATTAAATTATCATCACTCATTTTGGTATATAAACTTATAAATTTATTATACGAATCAGGATGAATAATTATATCAAGATCTGTATCAGGTTTTAATGGTAAATATTTAAATCCACGTATAATGACAAATTTAATATTATTAGTATTAAGCGTATCTAGTATATGATTGTAACAATCTTTATGCGTATTTATATTTTTTGATAATTTAATAATTTTATTATTATATCTTTGTTTTCTCTCGATCATATTTTTCCAATATTCAAAATAAAGTTTATCCATATTATACTCATTATTTTGTAGTTTTCTCTGTATTTCCTCATATTGACACTCTAAAAAATCTTTTGTAATAATTTCCCAACTAGGCACAGTTACTACTGGTAAATCATTATATAGTTCATTTATTGATGATGATATCACTATTGGAATAGTGCCAGTATAAAGTGCTTCCCAAGTTCGATGACAATCTATTCCGGCTCCTGGTGGTGATAATATAAACTTATAGTCTGATAACACTTCATAACATCTTTTATCTGTAACATCTATTTTAATTTTACCATCGATATGTGATGGGTTATAATATGATTTTGAAAATGGTATATTTTCTATAAAAGAACAAAATGTTGACCATTGTGTTTTTGCTAACTGTACCTGTTTAATACGTTCTGGATTTGAAGTAGTAGATAAATTTGTTGCAAAAAATTTACTTTTCTCTTTTTGCTTCTTAGAGAGAAATTGTTGCATGGCATATAAATGACGATCTTTATTTAGTCCAATAGGTATACATGTTAATTTAGGATGTTCCATTTGTTTATTCCAAGTAAACCAATGTTCTAATAATGGATTATTTAAATATTCAGATTTCATTTCAAACCAATCGGTTTCTAAAGTAATAAGAATTATTTTATTAGTAAATTTTTGAATAATTTTTTTAAAAAAATGATTAACTATGTGTGGATAACCTGTTAAACATACTAATGTATTTAGTGGGCATTTTGATAAATTAATACTATCTATATTTGTAAATTTTCGTGTATGTAATACACCACCTTTCTCTTTTACCCAATCAACAAAATAATCTTCTGTAACCAACCTTTTTTTAAAATCAGTCATATATCTATTTATTATAAATATTGTTTAATTTTAAATTAAAATCAAATAACTATATAAGATTAATGTTAAGAGTTCGTTTTAGTGAAAATGCAAATATAGTTGTTACTGGTGAAAATAGTGTAAAAAATTATTTTGATTTAATTGATAGTCAATTTTTAGATATTTTTTTACCATCACATAAACAATATACTATTGTTCCTGAAAATGAAGTCGCTGATATTTGTATTCTAGGTACACAACATACAAATAATTTATTATTAAGAGATAATGAATTAAATATATTTTTTACAGTAGAAAATTTTTCGGTGGGACGTAATCATTATCAACATTTTAATAAATTTGGTCGTTTTAATAATCCACTGATTAAATTATATATATATAATGATATATGTATTCCACGAGAAAATACAATACCCGCAATGTATCAACGAATAAAATATTTTAATAAATTATTAGATCCAAATAGTAAATTATATTATAATCAAGTGAGAGAAAACTATAATAAATTAAATACACCATTTAATATGAAAAAGTTCTGTTTATTTATATCACAAAATAATCTTAATCATAATAAACAAATAGTATTAAATCAATTGAGTAAATTAGGTAACATAGATTTTTTACATAACTTAGCAAATAAAAATCTAAAATTAAAAACTAGCACTTGTTTTAATAGTATTGAATTATTAAAAACTTTTAATCAATATAAATTTGTAATAGCATTTGAAAATTCTAATAGCCAAGGATATATTACAGAAAAAATATTTAATGTATTTTTAGCAAAATCTATACCGATATATGATGGAGATCCTCGTATTTCTGATGTTATAAATACGAATAGTTTCTTACAATATGATGACCTGATTATTCAAAAAGTGCAAATGTTAATGAATAATGAAGAATTATACAATAATATAATTAATAAAGAGAAAACTAAAGAATTAGATTATACTTTTATTAATAATAATTTTGATAGATTACTTAAATGTTATTAATAAATGATATATATATATATATTATGAAAATTCTAATAATAGTAGCATCATATAAAATGGATAATAAATTTAATAAAACTATGGAGACAATTCAGAAAAAGTTAATATCTGTATTAAAAAAAGAGAATAATATAGTAGATATTTGTTTAGTAAGCTCACATAATGATCATAATAATTATAAAAATATAATTGGAGAAATAAAATACAAAGTATTATCAAATAAAAAACAATTTGGTAAAATAATGGATATATTTAAACTATCTGAAATTAAAGAATATGATTGGTATATTAAAATCAGACCAGATATTGAATTATATGAAAACATTGATACAGAAAAAATATTATCGTGTGATGAAAACAAATTTAATTCTAGAGTAAGATGGTATATAGGTGATCATATAAATGTTAAATATGGAACATCTCATACTTTTAATAAGAATGATGGTTGGGGAGAATCATGGATTTATAATAACAATATTAACTATATAGTTCCAGATGATCAAATATATATTTTTAATAAAAATATAATTAATATATTTAATATATTTAATATAAATAGTATTAAAAATAAAATAGATAATATTTATAGATATAATTATTATAATAACCCAAATAATAAATGGAGAAGGATTAAAGTAGATCTAAAATCTTTATTAAATAGTGGATATAATAAGTTGGAAGATGAATGGTTTCATGGAGATCTTCTAAGATATAACGGGGTTCAAATTAATCCAATTGGATTAAATGTTAAATTATATGTTAATTCAAATGATTTAATTGTTTAAATATATAATAAATAAATATATATTTAATTATGGAAGAAAAAAATTATATAAATTTAAAGAATGTGTTACCAATAACAACTTCCTTCTACTTTTTTAAAGCCATCTGGCTGTTCTTCTTCTTTTGGTCTTGACCAATGTTTATTCATAAATAAACGTAATACCTCTGGTCTCTCTTTTAACCATCTATTGCCATACACTCCAAAGAACATTTGTAATACACCTCCAACATATATAGATGATTTACCCATATCAAATATCTTACTACAGACTAGATTTCCATAACCACCACATGAACATAGTGCTATATCAAATTTATCTTTAATTTCATTAATCTTTTCCAGAAATTTGTCTAACTCTACATCAAACTCTTTGGATGGACAATCTCCTTGTGTTTGTGGAGGTTTCAAAAATATAAATGAACACTCTGGAAATAAATCTACACCATAAATTTCTTTAAGAACAGGTAATTTTTCTTCAAAGCTTTTTACAAACGGAGAGATAATAAGTAACCGTTTACCTCGTAGTGCTTGTGTCCAAGGATTATTATATATATTATGAAATATATCTAGGGTAAATGCCCAAAATTGCTTTTTAGTTCCAAAATTCATATTAATAAAATTATGTGAACTTACTATATATTTATAGACTTCACCCCAAGGTTCCCATTCAAAATATACATCACATTTATGAAAAGCTTCCAAATATAATTTACTATATTTAGCTACACTTGATAATGAAGTTAATTTTATACCAGCATTATTTTTCATTGTCTTAATTCCATTATCTATATTTGACATCTGCTGTTTATTAATTTGATTTTGCATTAAATATACACCTAATTCTACAAAATTATTTTCAACACCAGCAATTCTAGGAATAATGAAATGTTTATTATTTATAATCTTATCATCTAGATATTCCTTAAAACGGTTATTTTCTTCTACAATATTAAAACGCCACCAGTTTTTATTAGGCGGCGGCCAGTTTTCTTCATATTTATGAACAATTGGTTCTAATCTAATCCATGGTTTTATTATTCTTTGTTCAGAATTATATGTTCTAAAGTCACTTGTGTGGTAATGATATATTTTAATTAAAAAAGGTTCATTATGTACATAATATCCTAAAATCATAAATAAATAATTAATATGATTATCACATGCTGGTTGTCCCAATTGAAAATTAAATAACTTACGATGAGATTTTTTTATATTAAATTTACTATGAAAAATCCAAGTATCTTGGCTATCCCCCCTAGGTCCAAATACTTTACATTTATTTAAATCTTTATCAGTATATTCAAACCGTAATTGGCTATAAATTTTCTTATTATCTTTAAGTCCACATTTATATAAAATATTTATATTTTTATCAAAAAATATATCAGAGTTAGCCAATAATATATATCCACTAATTTCATATTTGTCTATAATATCAAAAACATCAGAATATTTTAGACGAGCACCAATATTAATTTGTATAACCTTAGATTTATTTAAATTATTTGTTATTTTCATATCTTGTTCAGTATATTGTCTCTCTGTTATTAGATAAATTTTGTCAATTAAACTATTATTGATGTTAAAATTTAAGCATTGTAAAATTTCATTTTGTCTATCATTGTTTGAACTAATATAAAATTGGGTAATTAATACAATTGGATCCTTTATTTCTGATGTTAATACTGTTGTTGGTGAATGCATACACCAATAATTTGCCAAAAATACTTCTTGTATATTGGTATTATTTTTCATAATAGAATTTAACAAATTACGCTCGATTTTTTTAATTTGTCTATTTACATTAATTAAATCATTATTTTCTTGATTTTTATTATTTAAAGAAAAGTTCTGCATATAAATAAATTCATAGTTATATATTTATATAAAAATTTTAAATATATTATCAAATTTTTACTATATTAGAAAAATATTTTTCTAATAATAATTTGTCTCTATTTATAATAACACATACATCATTTTTTATTTTGTCGGTATCTGCAATTATATATCTTTCTTTACCACCCATATTTATAGATTTATAATTTAATAATGGAATATAATTATTTCGCCTATAAACACTACAATACCAATTATCACAAAACCAATTTAATATTTCTTCTGGAAAAAACCAACCAAATATATCCATATGTTTTCTAGATACCATAACTTGTGTTAAAATATGTATATTTTGTGTTATAGGTCCACTAATTCCTATATTATTATTTTTTTTTAATGCAACTATAGAGGCATTAACCCATCCTTTTGTAAGAAATTTAATATCATCACCACATTGATAAAAATAATTACAATTATCATTATATGCAATTTTAAATAACATATTCCACATTCTAGTTAAATGACCATTTTTAACATTATATAATTTAATAAATTTAAATTTAACACCACGATAAACATTTAGTATTTTAGTAATTTGCATTTCATTACTAAATATTCTATCATGTGGATCTATGCCTATATAAAATGTGTATTTATGTTCTGGATTTAAAGTATTAAAAAAACTTGGCAACATTGTATTATATAGAGTTGTTTGTTGAATATTTTTCCATAATGGTCTATTTCTACTAGTAGTAGGAATTAATACACCAATTTTATATTGCGCCATGATATATATAAAATTGATAAAAATAATTATTATTAAAAAATTATTAATAACAAATAATAAATATTATGAAAATAATATGTGATAATTGTAAAACCCAATTACAATTTAACAATCCAATATATAAAGGATATGATTTATCATTTTGTTCAATTAAGTGTCGACAAAGAAAAATTATAATCATTGAACAGGATCTACCTTTACAAAATAAAAAAATATATAGACAACAATCAATAACAAATATTCAAAAAATAGAAAATAAAAAAGAAGATATATCAGATCTTTACAACAATTATACAATTAGAGATTATTGTCATAGAGTTTATATTCCAACAAATGAAGATAATGTTAATACACCAGAAAAAAACTGTATATTAGGAAGTATGCGTAATATTATACGTAGTTTTGTATATCTAGGATGTTCACTAATTAGTATATATTGTATAAATATATATGATATAAAATCATTAAATACAATGATATATTATAAAAATAATAATATGTAAATATATAAATAAAATGTCTAAAAGACAGTATAACTACTTAATTGGTATAGCAATATTCATATTTTTTGGATATACATTGTTATGTAAAAAACCATTGCAAGAAGGGATAATTTTTACACCATATGATAATAAAAAGTTATTCACAAAACCATGGTCTCAGTTTTGTATTTCACCACCACCATCTTGTAATAAAAATTTACCACAAAGAGCTGGATTATTAGGTAATCCAGCAATTGGATGCAATTGTAAAAATTTTGGTGATGCCGGAAATTTAGATCCAAACTGTGACGGTACAAATCATTTATATTTTTTTAATTAATTACTATATTTATTATATTCTGAATAATTAATTAAATAAAACATAATAAATATATATACATATATAAGAGATAATAATATGACACTTATTAATATTCTAAACACAAAAGATATTGTTATACCATTAATATCTATTCCTACAATAGATTTATTATTATGTATTATATTTGGATCACATACAAGATGGTTTCAACTACATGCGGTTATTAATGGTGTAATTGTAAGTATTATATATGAAGATGTGATAAATCTTTATATTGATCCAATTAAAAATCAAGCTCCAGTATCAAGTCAAATTGATTGTTATTTTATAATATTTCTTCATATTTATCATTTATTTATTTCAAAAAATATAACATTTATGGATTATTTTCATCATATATTATTTATAGGAGCTGGATTTATACCCGCATTTTTGCTTTATAATAGTAATTTAGTGAGATTAGCATCATTTGCTGGTTGTGGAATTACTGGATGTTTAGAGTATACTTCTCTTGCTCTTGTGAAACATAATAAAATACATATGCTTACACAAAAAAAATTTGCATCTTATCTATATAATTATATTCGTTATCCTCTTAGTTTATACAGTATGATTACTATATATATAGTAAATACACAATGTATAATTACAAATATCCATCCATTATTATTACTCTATGTTAACTTTATTATTTTTTTTAATGGCTCATTCTATAATAAACTCACAATAGAAAATTACATAATACATAGAGAGAATAATAAATATAAAGAATTATCTAATTTGAATTAAATATACAATAATTACACCTAAAGTCAGTTTTATTTACACGACACTCTTTTCCAATATGACACATACAACAATTCCACGATTCTAAAAGAATGATTTTCAAAATATTTTCATGGTCCTTTTTTTCACATTTTTTTTTATCTGGTCTATAATATAATTTATCTCCATTTAACAAATCTACTCTACAATGATAGTGAAAATTATAGCTTATAGAACTAATAGTTCCATAAGATAATTTATTATTTTTTTGCAAAATCAAAACACGATCTCCTACACGATATCCTTTTCCATCATATGTTGGTCGTAATTTCTTAATTGAATTAGTTCTTAAAAAATACCACTCTCTATTTTTCTTAAATGTTTCCGTAATTAATAATATAGATGATAAATCTTGAATATATTCTTGAATTTCACACGGTAGAATATCCCACAATGTGTTCATATTTTTTTGTTTATTATTTTGTGTAATAATAAAAATAATAAAAAATAATTTTCAATTTTATTTCTCATCTAACAATTACCAGTCAATATCTTTAATATTTCTATTCTTCAAAAGATCATTTATTTTTGTGAATGGTTGTGAACCATTAAATGGAGGAAAATCTTTATATTTTTTATGACAACTTAACGGTGATGGATGTGAACTAATAATTATATCATGTTTATTAATATCTACATTTTTTAACTTTTTATTAGCAAATGCTCCCCAAGCAACAAAAATAATTTTATCCTGTTTATTTAACTCTGATATAATATAATCAGTAAAATCACTCCATAAATTAATATGAGATGCTGGCGTACCTTCTATAACAGTTAATGATGCATTTAATAAAATAATTCCTTGTTCGGCCCAGTGCTCTAATGATGTATTTATTAAGTTAATACCTAAATCCTGTTTTAGTTCATAAATAATATTACGTAATGATGGTGGGATTTTTATACCATTATTAACAGCAAAACATAATCCAGTAGCCTGATTATTTCCATGATATGGGTCTTGTCCAATAATAACTACTTTTACTTCATGGATTTCAGAAAAATTAAATGCTTTAAATATATCTAATTCTTGTGGAAATCTTTTTTTATAAGAATTATCTAATTCTTTATTATTTACAAGTTCAAGTATGTGATCTGTTGTTATTAACGCGGTTTCATTATATTTAACTATAATATTTTTCCATGTTTCTTTCATTATTAATTTAATATATAAAAAAGATTTATATTCATTTGTATATACATATTAAGAATGAACAGCCGCCCATATTTTTATTTACTATATAAAATTATATCTAGTCCAAATTTATGGATTGTTACAACCTCTGAAGATGTAGATTATCTATATGATAAAATAGATAATGTTAAATCAACTGAAGAAGAATACTATTTAATTAAACGAAATATTTATAACAAGGAAGAGTTTGTAGATACAAAACAGTTTACAATATTTAAACAAAACAAACATGATATCATAATTGCTCAGACAAAAAAATATAAATAGATTTAAATGGGCTACTATTATATTATATTATTAAAAATCTAATATTTATTTGGCTTCATAAATCGTGTGAGTTCCGCGATATCTTTTAGTTCTTCTTCTCTTGTAATATTATTTAATTTGATCCTATTACGAGTATTAGGTTTTTGAGATGGAATAATTGGATATATATTTCCATTAATGTTAAATATTAATGTAAGCGCGGGAATAATATAATAAACCAACATAATGATAATTAAATAATTATTTTATATTATTTTTTCAATTTTTTATAATTATTTAATTATTTTTTTTATTTCAAAAAATCGTTTATATTTTTTAATACCATCTTTAGTATATCCATCACAAATTCTTTTTGGAAACAGTTCATAATTATATTTACGAAGAATTTGTCGAATTAAATTAATTAATGGCCATTTTTGTGTTGCCGCCGCATTTTTTTGTACTGATGTAAATGTTGTTGAACTTAATAAAGATTTTAATTTTGGTATATCTATTTTTATTTTATCATATAATTCATGATTTAATAATTTTTCACGAGGTATAATTATACCATTTATTTCATTAATATTTGTGCATACAATTCCACATGAATTTAAAAAATATAAAATTACATCCATCTGATCTTCTGTTTTAGTTTCCTGTTTTTCGCTAATTTCTTCAGTTAAAGCATCCATATAAATATATTAATAATTATATATTATATTTGTAACAAATTACTTAGAGAATTCAGGAATTGAATATGATTCGCCATTTTTTGTATACCTAGCAATTACAGATGGATTAACTATATTATTTAGAATTTCTCCATGATTATAAACATTACCATCAGCATCTATAAAATACTGAATTCCTTTAATTTCTTCTACCCAAATATCCTTTTTTTTTGCTAAAGGCTGTTCCTCGATATCACAATCAATCTTACCATATGGTGTTCCCTTAATATGAGTACCACAACAATCATGATCATCTTTTTTTCGTCTTGTACACTGTTCACCATTTGCCCTCTTTGCACAACACCTCATCTGCATCGGAACTGTATTTTTAACTCTTTTACGTTTTGAAAAATCCTCTTTAGATAGATTAAGGGCACTGTAGTCAAATATAAATTTTAGAAAGTCACTTTTTGTATAATCTCCTGCAATATCTGAACTATTATCTTCAAACCAATCCTTAACGTCTTGCTTAAATGCTGCAATATATGTATCTACCTTTTTGCTGATCCGAGTTTCCATCTTAATATTATATATTTAATATACTTTACTTCAATTTTATAAATATATTAAAAAAAATAACTTAAAACATTTATCATGACATCTTACTTTTAAGAGTATTACGTTTTTTTTTAGTATTAGATATTATTTTTGATCCACCACTTAATATGGCTGACCCGCCTTGAAAATATAAATGGCGGGATGGTAGAAAAAATGAAAATATAAATAAAGCTATTATCCAAAACATGTATGTACTATAGTCAGAAAATGATACAGAAAAGAAATTTAATACCATTTGAACAATGCTTAAACAAATAATAAATCCAATTATTAAAAATATTGTATATAGCGTAGACATATATAATTTATATATATAAATTATATATATAAATTTGTTAACTTTATTCAATATTATAATCAGTATAGTTAAATGGTAAACTTTTTTGTGCATCATTATCTAGTATTTTACTAAATTTAGATGTGTTAACATAATGATATGTTAATGGTATTTGTTGATAAAAATCACGAGCAGCAAATTGTATATTATATCTACGTGATTTAAATTGTTGTGTCTTTGTTAAAAATGATCCAATATATGCTATATCATATTTCTCAGCCCATTTTCCAGCAACATCTCTAACTTTTAATGTATCTTTATAAAAGTCTTTTTCTTTTGCTAATTTTTGTGAAATTATAGAATCATCATCTTCATCATTATCTCTATTTAAAAAATACTTTAAATTATCTCCAAAAATAGCAAATCGTGCAATACCACCCTTCTTAAATACACCATATTTATCAATTGTAATAATATTACCATCAATATTTTTTTCCTTTCTATCTTGACTCCATATTGCCCATCGCCCAGCACCATGATAATCGCTAAAATAATAATATGGTCCCAAATTATTAGTAGGAGATTGTTTTGGTATACCAAATGCGGCAATAAATGAAATATATGTATAATATCCTCCAACAAAACCAATATATGGAGTAACTATTTTATTTTCTTTATGAAATAATGATATCAATAATGGTTTTTTATAAAATATACTATATACTGTTCTATTAACTGAAAAATTTAAAACTGTTCTAGTATTTACTATCTCAAACATAGACGCCCACCACCATAAATCAGACATATCTTTTCTAGAAATTATATATTGATACTTATTTTCATAAAATAAGTATACATTGTTGTTAGTTTCTAAAAATCCTTTATATACTGGTTTTTCATTCCATTCACTAAAAATTAAATTAATTTTTATATTTGTTTCATCCATTACATTATTGCTAGTAGTAAAATGTGGAAAATACATTGTATTTTCTTTTCTATCTTTACTTAATAAATATAAAATAAATGGTGGAGCTTTTGGGCTTTCTATAATATTAAATATACATATATGAATTAATTTATTTGATTTATTATTAAATTTATCAGTATTAATTATTTGAGATAATTTATATGTATACTTACTATATTCATCTGGTGTATTAACATTAATATTATAATTATCAATATCTGGTAGTAAACATTTAATATTTTCTGAAAGACTTTCATTTTCATAACTATCATTTTTATAACTATCATTTTCATAACTATCATTTTCATAACTATCATTTTTATCATAATCTGTTTTTTCAATTGACTTTATGTTAGGATCATTAAATGATGTTAAGTTAAACTTTTGTATAATTTTCTTTCTATTAATATAACTTGGGTTCATATATATAACAAATAATACAATAAATTATTTTCTGCGTATTATTTCTTTTATTTCTACCTTACGATTATCTAATACAAAATGTCCTACTTCATTAGCATCAATATCTGGTCTATCTTCAAAATATTTTTCTAAAGTTTCTAATAATGTCTTTTTATTTAACGGGGTCTTAACTTTATTTTTACAGTAAATAATTTTACCATTATTTATATCAAAACAATCAATTTCATTCTCTTTCATAATTTCTAGTAAATTATCTGTCAGAGATTTTTTTTCATTCCTATGTTCCTTAATCTGCTGTTGTAATGTTTTTATATGATTATCATGATCAATCCATTCTTTAATTGTCTTAACTAAAACATCTTTTGTTGCCATATTAGATTATTTAAATATTAATATTTAAATAATTATATTAATTTATTTTCAATTATTCGATTAATTAATTCTGGCTTTGATCCACTAATTTTTTTATTATTATTTCGTAAAATATTTCGCAATTCAATAACCTTATATTTTTTTCCAATATCAATATGTTCATTTGTAATGTTAATTAATGAATTTGTATTTTTTGTCTCTTTATTTATACTATTAGTTATTTTTTCTAATTTTTTTATTACTAGTTTATGATGATGATTGCAATATATTCCATTATCATTTTTATACGCTTCTTTATTACATAATATTGTTTCACTCTCTTTTGATTTTTTTACCCATTGACAACTAAATAATTTCATACAGTACTTTGTTGGTGTGTTTACACCTCTTTTACGAATAACATTTGGATATTCAATAAATGGTAATAAATTTGGAGTTATTGTTCTACAATATGGACATTTAATTTCATTAACTTTAAGATATGTTGTTTCTAATCCAGTATACTCTTTTTGATTAACAACTTCATTATATAATGGTAGATAATTAAATTTATGTTTACAATTCAAAGTAATATAGTTTTTTTCTAATGGTTGATGTGTAATTAAGCAAATATTTTCATTATCATCACTAATAGTATTATCATTAGAAGATTTATTATCTTGATTATTTTTTGTTGAAGAACCTAATTCTTTTTTTAATTCATTAAAAAAATTTATATTATCTGCAATAATATAATTCATTTATAATATTAAAAATTAGTCTTTATGTTTTTACATTTTTGTTTTTGTCTTTTTTTTGTTTTTGTCTTTTTTTTGTTTTTGACCTTCTAGTTTTTTTAGATTTTTTTGTTTTTATACTTTTTAGTTTTTTTGAACCACCATGTGTAAAATGGGCGCTTGATATATGAACTATAATATCTTTTGCTAATTCTGGGGTAATTATATCTTCAGAGTTTATTATTTTATTATCTATTGCATATTTTCTTAATTTTGATCCAATTTCTAATAATTCAGCTGGACTTAAATAATCTGTATCTTGTCTATCTAATGTAAATGGATTACCAATTGGTATACCGTCAGTATTTTCATATATAATTAATTCATCTATTAATTGAGGAGCTATAGGTATACCATCCACCTCATTACTATTCCATGAGCTTCTTACAATATGACGTATCTGAAATGGTAATGGATCTAACCCTCTCATCAGTGGAGCATCTGTATTTGAAAATGGCAATCCGCCACCCAATTCTTTCTCTTTACCAAAATTGGATTGGTTCCATCCAGTAATAATTCCTAATTCTTTATTATACTTCATTGTATCTTTTTTTGTATAATTAATAATATTATGTTCATCATTATATGGATAAAAACTGGCAACTCCTGTTTGAGCTAAAATTGCATTATTTAAATGTTTACCTTCTGGACCCAATTTAAATGCGTCAGGATTATGTGCTGTATAATAAGTTATTCCATCTATTATTATTTCATTATCACTATCTATATAAAATATTTCCCAATATCCATCATCGTGTGTCATTTTAGCAGTTTCTTTATTATAAATTTGTCTTGTTATATATTGAACTACAAACCCTGGTTTTTGTGCAGCAAATAATATATCAACTGAAAAAGTATTTTCTAATCCATATATAATTTCTCCAGCTTTATAGTAATGATCTTGATCTATTCCAATAGTTTTAGCATCCTTCTCAGTGAGTAATGAAGCTGACGCGTTCCATTTGATAATACGAAATTCTTTTTTTAAATTATCTATTGTAGTCATTTATATTATATTTAGAAATAAATATAAAATATAATATATTTGCATTATATTAATTAATAATTTATATAATATACTATTATATGCCTACAGATAGATGGGGTAATGCTACATGGATACTATTTCATACAATAGCAGCACAAATTTCAGATAATAATTTTGAAAAATATAAAGATTTGTTAGTAGAAGTTATTGTAACAACATGTAACAATCTTCCGTGTCCAACATGTAAAGATCATGCATCAAATATAATAAAACAAGCAAAAACTGTAAATATTAAAAAAAAAAGTGATTTTATAGAATTTTTAAGACAATTTCATAACATTGTAAATATTAAACTAGAAAAAAAAACATATTCTAAAGAAGAAATAGATAAAAAATATAATAATCTTGACCTAGTTAAAATAATGAAAAATTTTATTACAGTATTCTCACTTCCTTCACGTAATATGAAAATGTTAAGACATAGTTTTCACCAACAGAATTTTGTAAAAAATATAAAACCTAAATTAGAATATATAGTTGTTAATTGTAATCATTCTTAACTATGCAATAGAGCTTGATACCAGTTCACCATTTTTATAAACACTACATTTAAACATTTGTTTTGATGGTTTTTTACAAATTACATTATTTGAAACTAGTTCATTATAAAATAATAAACTTTTATTATCACTTAATGATAATATTCCAACCATCACAGCAGCTATTAATCCTCCAATAACAGAGCCCATTAATAATCCTGGACCACTAGCACACCCCTTTACTTTTAAATAAACCATATTAATACCTGAAAATATTGGTAGTGTGGCTAAGACAACTGGATTAATTAAACTATTTTGTATCATAGGAATTAGTAAATAAACATATGTATATACTGTTACAGCTGATTGAAAACTTGGATTTTGATAATGATATCCTAATGTACTAAATAAATCACAACTTGTATCTATTATATTTCTCTCTTTTCCAAACATCATAGCTGTTGCATAACAAATACCAAATGTAATTAAAATACCAAATAAATATATTAGACCATTTATTTTAAGATTAAATATAGATGCAACAATTAAAAATGTTACAATAAAAGCTGGATACATTGATGCAATTAATACTCCTATATTTCCAAATGTTGGTAATATTCCCATTATATATTATAAAGTATATAATTTTATAATATAATTTATTTAATCATAATTAATCTGAAAAAATTAAATCAAATACATCGTTTATATTTTCTACTGGGTAGAATGAAACATTTTCTAAAATACTCTTATCCTTTAAGTTTTCTAAAAAATCCTTATAGTCTTTATCATTATCCTTAGGAAAAATAAATTTTGATGCTCCAGATTCTATCCCACCCAAAATTTTTAGATCTAATCCACCAATTGCGGTTATCTTTCCTTGTAAACATATTTCACCTGTCATAGCAAAATCTTTATTTATCTTTTTTTGTGCCAATAAACTATAAACTACTGTTGTAATTGCTGCTCCACCGGATGGTCCATCTTTTGGGGTTGCGCCTTCTGGAACATGAATATGTATACCCTGACATTTAGTCTTTTCAAAAGACTCTAATAATACAGTTTTTCTATCATCTGATAATAATTGCCAGGCTAATGTTCGTGATACACTCATACTCTCTTTCATTACATCCCCTTGCATACCTGTTAATTTTAAATCTAAAAATGTACTACTTGGTAAAAATCTTGCTTCTATAGGTAAAAGCCCTCCTTGACCAACACTATTTGCCCATAAACCATTTATTACACCAATATTATCATTATCATTAATTTTTTTAACTTTATGTTCATGTCTATCTTTAAGATATTTATAACGTAAATCATCTACAGTTATTACTATTGGATATACAACTGTTTTATTCTGAAATGTCAATAAAGATAAATTAATCTCACCAATAATCTCAAATAAAATTTCTTTTAATTTTCTTACCCCTGGTTCATTAGTATATGTGTGAATAATATATTCAATTATTTTGTTATCTAATTGAATTATATTAGACAATCCCATTTTTTTATATATTTCTGGTAATATAAATGTTTTAGTAATTACAAGTTTTTCTTCTAGTGATAAATGTTTAAATCGAATTCGATGAATTCTATCTAATAAAATTCTATCAATTGCATCAACATCATTATATGAAAAAATAAATAATGCTTTTGATAAATCTAATTCAATACCACTAAAGTATTTATCTTGAAATGTATCATTTTGTGTTGGATCAATTAAATGTGTAAGTATACCAATTATTTCTTTACCATGTTCTGTTTTACTAATCTTATCTAATTCATCTATAAAAATAATTGGGTTCATACACTTTGTCTCAATCAAAATATCAACTATGCGTCCCCAGGTTGACCCAACATATGTATAATTATGACCCTCTAATGTGCTTCCATTTGCTGATCCACCAACTGCAATAAATGCAAATGGTCTATCATTATTAGATTGATCTTTAAGACAATGAGCAATTCCTCTCTTTGCCAAAGATGTTTTTCCTACTCCAGGTGGACCTTCAAACCCAAAACAATAACCACTTTTTTCACCATTTATCCATTGACCTATAATTCTTTCTACCTGTCTTTTTGCTTTTTCATGTCCATATACTGCTGTATTTAATGTTTTATTTACATCAATCATATAATCTGTTACGTGAGAAATATGTTTTTGTATTAATGCTAGATCATTAGTTAATGTAGAAGTATATTCTATATGATTACTACAATCTATAATTGTAGAATAACTATTATAAATAACATTAATAATATTATTATTATTTGCTTGACTATTAATAAAATCACAAATATTATTTTTTAGTTCAGAAAGTTTTTTACTGCTATGATTTATTTTTAAATAATTAAGACTATTTACTTTAATTAATTGATTAATTGTCTGTATTATATTAATTATTTGCTCTTTTTTTAGAGCTTGAATATTTAATAATAATTTTGATATTGAATTAGATATAACTTTTGAAACATATACCTCTTCTATCTTCTTAATATAATCAACTAATTCAATATTTGTATATCTTTCTTTATTTTCAATATCAATAAGTGTTTCATATTCTGGATTACTTTTTATCTTTGCACAGACATTATTAAACATATTTTGTATTTCATCTATTATTGTAAGAATATACTCTTCACGAACAATTGAAAATGGTATTTTTAATAATCCATCTAAATACTGTCGAGCTTTTGTTCCAGAATCTTCTGACTTAGCTTTTATCTCTTTTAATTTTAAAACTGCCTTTTCTTTAACATTATCATTTGCTTTTAATAAACAAATTTGTTGTTCTAATGGGATCTTATTATTGTCAAAATTATATAAATTATTAGTATATTGAATTGTTTGTTTCATTGCATTTCTAAAATATTTTTTAATATTCCATGGTAAACTATCATATAATAATGTTTGTTCTAATGTATCAATATTACCATTGTTTTCATTAGATAATAAATCATAAAGTAAATATGCCAAATATTGATATTCATTTTCATTTGATTTTATTAGTAATTGTATTAACGTTGTTCTCTGTCCATATAATTCATTATTTAAAAATTCTTTTACTACTTGAGAAATAGTTTTTTGTTTAATTAAAGATAATTGATTTATTGTTCCCTGAAATTTTGTATATAATTCTGAATTATCATAAACCAATAATTCTTTTAGTGTTAAACTGTCTACAAATCTACTCCAATGTTCTGAGTTAAAATCTGGTTCTGATGGTTTTTCTTCATTTAATAATTTCATACGATTTGTAACAAATGGATAATTTAAACATGTTAATAAAATATCATCAACAATACATGCAATAATATATGTTTTTTTTAACTTATGATCATGTAAACAAATTTTAATACCATAAACTTTTGTCTGAAATGATTTACTAGTTCTAGCTAAATCAAAACATTCTAAATTATTAGCCTGTTCTGTAATCATATAATCTTCAATTATACGATTTTTATGTAGTTGTTTCTTTTTGATATCGTCCGTCTCATTTTTCCATAACATTGATTTAAAATTTATAGGGTGACTACACTGATTTATAATATCAAATTTATTAATTAATTCATCAGTATTAAACTGATTAATAATATAGTCAGATCCTAAAATTATATATATTAAATCTTTTATTGACTCTGTGCCAAAATTTTTTATTATTGTTACTAATTCCTGTTCGATATATGCAACTCTTGTTGAAAGAATATCATCATTTATAGTTTTATTTTTTATTTCATCAAGAATATTATTACTCTCTTCAAAAATATTATTTAATGTAGATACACAAATATTTAATTCATTTGCTCCTAAGATATCATATAACTTATATCTTTGTGAAGATAGGATAGTGCGTTGGATAATACTTTGTATTCCTCGAATTTTACTCTCTACATTTAATTTTTTAGCAGATTTAATTATCTGATTTGTCATATATTATATCTTATTTTAATATCTTATTAAATTTATTTTTTAATAACTTAAAAAATAAAAAACTATGTTTTTTTTGCTAAAATTCTAAATATTTCTAAAATATTTACGGACAACAACTTAAAATTAAGACAATATATATAATTTAGATGGGAATTCCAAGCTATTTCGTACATATTGTTAAAAATCATGGTAATATCATTAAAAAATTTAATAGTAACGATATTAACATACATAATTTATATATTGATAGCAACTCTATTGTATATGATGGAATTAGAGAAATAGAATATAAGAATAAAAATGATAATTTTGAAAAAAAACTAATTAATTGGGTTTGTGAAAAAATTCTATATTATATTACAATTATTAATCCAACACAAAAAGTAATGATTGCATTTGATGGTGTTGCTCCAGTTGCAAAATTAGAACAACAAAGAAATCGTAGATATAAAACATGGTATACAAATAATTATGTATCAGATGATATAAATGATAAAGAAAAATGGGATACTACCGCAATTACTCCAGGAACAAAATTTATGGATACACTTTATTCTGGTATTGAAAAATATTTTGATAACAAATTTACTAATCTTGATGTTATGATATCTGGTAGTCAAGATTGTGGTGAAGGTGAACATAAAATATTTAAATATATTCGAGATAATAAACAATATCATTATGATACAAATACAATTATATATGGATTAGATGCTGATCTAATTATGTTAACACTTATACATACAAAAATTAGTGAGAATTTATATTTATTTCGAGAAACGCCACACTTTATTACAACAATAGACAGCACATTAATTCCAGAAGAACATTATGTACTTGATATTTTTGAACTTAGTGAAAAATTAAATGAAGAAATGACGAATGATCCAAATAAAAATTGTGTGTTAGATTATATTTTTTTATGCTTTTTCTTAGGAAATGATTTTATGCCACATTTTCCAGCATTAAATATTAGAACTAATGGAATATCAATTTTACTAGAAACTTATCATAATCTCTTTAAAAGTGAAACAATTATCAATAAGGGGAAGATTAATTGGAAAAATCTGCGAAAATTAATTGAAGAATTGTCTAAAAATGAAGTTATATATTGTAAACATGAAGAAAAATTAAAAGATAAAGGCGAAAAACGATTTCATCATAATAAACGGTTTAAATCAAAAGAAGAAGAGTTAACAATGTTACCTATGTATGAAAGAAAATTAGAAAAATATATAAATATTGGAGATGATGGGTGGCAAGAACGTTATTATAAAGAACTGTTTGGTATTGATATTACAGATGAAAGACGAAGGCAAATATGTGTTAATTATCTAGAAGGTTTAGAATGGAACTTAAAATATTATACAAAGGATTGTCCAGATTGGCAATGGTGTTATAAATATAAATACCCCCCACTTTTAGAAGATTTATATAAATATATCCCTTATTTTGATACAGAATTTATAGAAAATAAACCAGCATCACCAGTTAAATCATTAGTTCAATTAGCGTATGTATTACCAAGAAATAGTTTAAATTTGCTACCACATAATATATATGAAAAATTAATTGTTAATCATCCTGAATGGTATAGATTAGATTATAATGTATTATGGGCTTATTGTAAATATTTCTGGGAAGGACATATTGTTTTACCACATATTGATATTTCTATTTTAAATAATATAATTAATAATAATTAATAATAATTAATAATAATTAATAATA
>CERI01117148.1_pt1 | contig 20842 bp, 18 predicted proteins | sample 350261 | NCBI WGS metagenome assembly CERI01 (sample SAMEA2620979, study PRJEB7988) | marine metagenome | isolation source: saline water (ENVO:00002010), including
CTTTAAATTTTTTTAATTGACTAAAAATTATTTTATTAATTAATAAATCTTCTTTATCGTCAATCTCAAATTTGCATAATTTATTTTGTAAATAGAAATTAATTTTTCCAAACAATCTTCTTTTATTTTTTAAAAATTTTTTTGAAGAAAAAATATAAAACGATCCATTTTCAATTAATTCAGTTTTAATACTCTGTCGCATTTTTCTAGGTAAATTTATCTTATAATTAGGAGAAATATTTTTTTTGAGCTTCCATGTGAAGTGTGCATCAAGCTGGTTGGCCGAGAAAAGACTGTCTGACTTATTTTTAAAATATTTAATAAGGGCGTTATCAAGATCTCTAATTTGTCTTAATGGAGATGTTGGCTGAAGTGCAACAACATGAGTAATTTTTTCTTTACTCTGAATAAATTTTATTGCATGCACCCAGCCATTTTCCGAAGAAGCTGTGTCAGAGGAAAGTTTTTTGGGTCTTGTGATTATGTTCGCTCCAAACTTTTTAGATATAGAAAGTATTTTTTTACTATCAGAGCTAACCCAAACTTTATTAATTTTTTTTGAAAGTAACGATGCTTTGATTGACCAATAAATTAAAGGTTTGCCATTTACATTTGTTAAGTTTTTATTTTTAATACCTTTAGAGTTTCCTCTTGCTAAAATAATTGCATGGATTTTTAGCATTGTCATAAAATGTGTTTTAATATTATCGAAATAGTGTATATACAAATCAATATGAATAAACCATATTTAATTGCTGAAATAGGCATAAACCATAATGGTGATATTAATATAGCAAAGAGATTAATAGACAATGCGGTAGAAGCTGGATTTGATGCTGTAAAATTTCAAAAAAGAGATTTAAATTTAGTTTATTCAGAAGAATTACTTAATACATACAGAGAAAGTCCATGGGGCAACACACAACGTGCTCAAAAACAAGGGTTAGAGTTTGGAACTAAAGAGTATGATATAATAAATAAATATTGTAAAAAGAAAAAAATTGATTGGTTTGCATCAGCCTGGGATGAAAACAGCATAGAATTTCTCAAAAAATATAATTGTAAATACAATAAAATTGCATCAGCAATGATTGTTGATACAGATTTTTTAGATAAGGTTTCAAAACAAAAAAAACATACTTTTATTTCTACAGGAATGTCTACAACTAAAGATATAAATCAAGCAGTGAAGATATTTAGTAAAAACAAATGTAGCTTTGAATTAATGCACTGTGTTTCAACTTATCCAATGTCAAAAAAGGATGCAAATTTAAAAACAATAAATGGATTAAAAAAGAAATATAAGTGTGAAGTTGGATATAGTGGTCATGAAAACGGAGTTGCGGTATCTCTAGCAGCATTTTCTTTGGGAATTAGCTCTCTAGAACGTCACATCACATTAGATAGAACTATGTACGGATCAGATCAAGCAGCATCATTAGAAATGAAGGGCATGGTAGATTTGATTAATTCAATAAATATAATGCATGAAGCATACGGGAAAGAAAAAATTGGATATATCCTATCAGAAGAAAAAATAATTGCTAAGAAATTAAGATTGCATATAAAAAAAAAAAATTGAAAAAAAATAATACACTACAAGCAGCTATTAAAGCATCTATAAATTGCAAAAAAAGCTTAATTAAAGAACAGACAAAAATTAACCAAATTATAAACTTGATATACGAATGTATCAAAAATGATGGAAAAATTTTTTTTTGTGGAAATGGAGGATCGGCTTCAGATGCACAGCATTTAACTGCTGAACTTTTAGTTAGACTAAAACCTAATTTGAATAGAAAACCCATACCTGCAATATGCCTATCAATGGATCCCTCAACAATGACTGCATGTGGAAATGATTATAATTTTGATCAAATTTTTTCAAGACCTTTTGAAGCTCTTTCTAAAAAAAATGATTTATTATTTGTAATATCTACTTCAGGAAAATCAAAAAATGTATTGAATGTTTTAAAAAGTGCAAAAAAAAATAAAGTTAAAAGTATCGGATTATTAGGTGGTAATGGAGGTATAATAAAAAAATATACAACAAGTAATATTGTAATCAAAAGCAATATTACAGCAAGAATACAGGAGACCCATATTTTCTTAGGTCATTATATTTTAGAGAATTTAGAAAAAAAATTAATTTTTGATAAGATTATATAAAGCAACCTCTAGATTTTTAGTATTAATATTTTCTTTCAAAAATTTTTTTCGTACGTTTTGAACCTTTTTGCTATACCACCATTTAAATGGATTATTACTGATTTTATTTACAAATTTAGAACAATCAACAGCACTTTTTTGAAAGATACCAACTTTATAAAAATTGATAAAATACTTCTCATAATTTTTTTTTAAAAAATAGGCATTTTTATTTAAAAAAACTATCACTGGAATATTAAGTAAAATAGATTGAAGGAATGCAGTTGAGTAATTTGATAATATTATTAATTTTGAATTTAACAAAAATGAATAAAGTTTTTCATTTGTTCTAACAATTTGTTTATTGATATTTTTATCTTTAAAAAATTTGACATCATAATTATTGTAGTCAGAAATAATTTTTTTTTCAGCAAGTGGGTGTTTTTTTATCCAAATATTTTTTTTATTAAAATCAGTTAAATTATTAAAAAAATTTTCTAAATTTTTTACATAAATTTTAGAATTTTTATCTCCCTTTTCTCCAAAATAACTTGCAGTATGTGGGTATCTAAAAGTTGGTATTCCACATACAAAATATATATATTTAGCTATTTCAGGATTGTATTTTTTTTTAAGATTAAAGTTATGTGAAAGAGATCCTCCATTAATAATTTTTTTATTATCATTTAAATCCCAGCCAGAAGTAATATATTTATCAAAATTCTCTTGTATTAGATCAAATGTACTTCCAATAAAAGGGTAGTGTAAAAAATTATGCTCGATATAAACACTTTTAATTTCCTTGAAAGAAGAAATTACATTTAATAATAAATTATCTTCATCAAGATTTTCGTTACAAATATACTTAATTTTTGAAAATTTTTTTTGATTTATAAAATTTTTTGTAATTTTTTTTCTATAATTGAAATTTTCGATCAAAGATTTTGGTATAGAAAATTTTAATGTTGTAAAAAAAAATTTATCAAATTTATCAAAATTTTTATTTAATGATGACATGTAATCTCTTTCATATGTATAGACGGAGCTATTTTTAATAATTGGTATTGAAAAATCATGTGTTATTAACTTTCCAAGGAATTTTAATTTGACTTTATGTTTAGTGGCTTCAGACCAATAACATCTAGAGACAATCATGTACGGTTTAATAAAAATTTTTAATATAAAATTAATGCTTCTAATTGGAAGTAACTTAAGATTAATTAAATATTTTTTAAAATTAAACTGTTTTACAGAAATATTATTGTGGGACAAATTATTTTTTACATTAATTGGAATAAGATTATGTTTTTTAAAAGATTGAAGTAATATTTCAAATAATTTTTCTTGACCCATAAATGATTTTTGAAATAAATTTCGATGTTCATTTTGAGTGTTAGGTACATAAAATTTTTTAAATCTTATGTACTTTATATTATTAAATTTAGTTATTTTGGACTTAGATCTAAAGATTCTAGAGCATTGAGTAATATGAATTAATAAAAAATAAAATAATATTTTATTCCAATTTTTTTGTGTAAAATTTATATTATGAATTTTATTAAATCTAATACTTAAAATTTTGAGAAATTTTTTATATTTTTTTTTTTCAAATCTATTTATATCAAGATAATTTTTTTTACTAACAGGATCAAAAATAATTTTTTTTTCATATTCTCTAAAATTTAATGTTTTTTTCATTATTTATATGAATTTATATATATAAATTTATATTTTTATTATAAAGAATTGATATATATATTTTTTAATGTACAAAATATTCAAAAATATATCATCTGAAAATGATATAAAAGAAACAATTAGATATTTCAATAATCTCTCTAAAAAAATACCAATACTTAAAAGTCAAGATAATTTAGGAGAATTTCTTTATCAAAGACTGACTTATAACCAAATAATGTCTTCAAATTCTATAAAAGACATATTGTTTAATGAAACTTTAATTAAAAAGATAAAAGAAACAATTGGAGATTTTTATTTCATAAATTATGTCCACGGAAAAATAAACTCTTTTGGAACAAATACGCATAGAGATGGACAGTCATTTGGTTATAATTATGATGGAATAAAAAAAAGCTCCAATATAATAAAAGTTTTATTTTATTTTAATAAGGATTTTAAAGAAATACCAGACGGATATGGCCTAGATATAAATTTATTTGATATAAATTTGAAAAATATTTTTCTAAGTAAAAAAATTTTTATGAAATTAAATTATTATTACGAAAATTATTTGAGAAAAAAAAAAATGAAATCATTAAAGATGAATGTAGGTGATGTAGTTTTAATGGATAATAATTGTTGGCACAGAGGTAGCATAAATAAAAATCGACCAGTAAAAAAAAAGAATTATGAAATAAAAAAAATTTTATTAGATTACGAAATAGTTACAGATAAAAAAATTGCCCTTGAATATGCGAAGTATGTGAGAGAATATTTTATTGAAAAAAGAGGAAAACTTGATGAAAATTATTCTGAAAACATAGATCAAAATTTATTAAATAGTAATCATTTAAAAAATTTTGTGAAAAATAATATTGAAGTTTTAAATGTTTAATTTTTTTCAGACTTGAACCTAATGAATTGTACACTTTGTAATAATCAAGAGACAAAAGAAATATACTCTTATAGAGCTGGAAAACATAAAAGAGAAAGCAGAGTTTTTTTCCCAAATATCCAAATTTTGACATGTGAAAAATGTAAAATTAGTTACTGCTCAAATGTTGATAAAGTTAATTTAGATAATTATTATAAAGCTATATATGAAAAAGAAAACCATACAGAAATAAATCGATTCAAAGAATTCAATTCAAGGTTTTTTAGTCAAGTATTGTTTTTTATTAATCATGCAAAGCTACAAAATGACATAAAAGTTCTAGAAGTGGGCCCTAGCCGATTAGGAATTCTACCATCTTTAAAAATATTTCAAAAAAAGATTAATTATTATTATTTTGATCAAATAGAATTAAACCACAATCATGAAAAAATGTTTAAGTTAGGAGATTATTTTGATCCTCAAATTTCAAAACTTCCTAGTGTTGATTTGATATGGATGAGTCATTCATTAGAACATATATTGCCGAATGATCTACTTCATGTGTTAAATTCGTATTATAAAGCATTAAACCAAAAAGGAAAAATTTTTATAGAAATACCTTATGACATTAAATCAAAAAATTTTTCAGTGCCTCATACGCTTTTTTTTGAAAAAATGGGATTAGTCAATTTATTTGAAAAATTAAATTTTAAAGTTATAGCTTTAAGTGAAATTAATGATGCTCCAAAATCATTATATGAAGAAGAAATTGTAAACAATACTTCAGCCAAATCATCTAACAAAACAATGATAAATAAAATTTATCTTTATTTACAAAAATTCCTTCCAGATTACTTTGTAAAAAAATATGCCTTTAAAAATTTTGTTCTTAATGGACCATACACAAGTAAACCAATAATTAGAATGATTGTAGAAAAAAAATAATAGCTTAAAAAATTGTGAAAAAAATATCAAAAATTCTAGGTATTCTAAATAAATCAGAAAAAATATATTTATTTTTTATTTTTATTTTGTCAATTTTATCAATTTTTGTAGAATTTGCCGGATTAGCTATAATTCCCGTATTTCTTTCATCTTTATTAGAAATTAATATACAAAATGAAATTATTGGTTCACTTTCTAATATAATTAAAAATAATTTTCAAAATGAATTTCTTTTTTTAATTGGAGCTATAGTTTTAATTTTTTTTTTCAAAAGCATATTTATTTTTTTTACAAAAATTTTTGAAGTAGTAAATTATAAAAGAATTAGATTAAGAATTACAGAAAAATTACTAAAAATTAATTTAAACTCTTCATTAGGCTCAATACAAAGTGAAACTCCAGCAACAAATTTTTGGAAAATGCAGATTATAATGAATTTTGTATCTGTAATGGACTCTTATATCTATATGTTTAGAAATATTGGTTATATTTTAGTAATCATAACATTTCTTTTATTTTATAACGGATTTCAAATTTTCTATTTTTTTCTTGGAATATTTATAGTTATTTTATTTTTTTATTATTTTTTTTCAGAAACAATTAAGAATACTGGAAAAAAAGCAGAATTAGAGAAAAAAAAAAGAATTAACGTCTTACAAAATATTTTAAATGGAATAAAGGATATTTTTATTTTTCAAAAGCAAAATTTTTTTTTGAAAGAATTTCAAAAAAATAACATTGAACATGAAAAAGCAACCCAAAAAAATGTAATAATATCAAATATTCCTATTCAATTTTTAGAATTTATTGGTGTAACCTTTATTTGTTTTTTTATTTATCTTTCAAGTACTTTAGGGGAGTCCCCAGAAACAATAGTTATTAATTCATCTGTGCTTGTTTATGGTGGAATAAGAATTATTGCTATTTTAAAATCAATGATGACTAGTATCAATAATATTAAAAAAAACTCATATGTTGTTGAGGTGATTTATAGCGAACTTACAAAAAAAATAATTAATAATGATAATCTAATTCTTTATCAGAGTTTTGAAGAAAATGAGAATAATTTAATTAAAATAAAAAATTTAAGTTTTCATTATCCTTTTGGAGAAACTCTATTTAAAAACTTAAATTTAAATTTTAATCAAAATAAAATATATGCAATATACGGAGAAAGTGGTGTGGGCAAATCAACTTTTTTAGATCTTTTACTTGGTATATGTGAATGTGAAAAAGACAATATCAATATTAATTGTAATAGAGACGAAGTTGGATATGTACCTCAAGAATGCTATTTGTCAAAAACATCAATAATGAAAAATATTGCATTTGGGATACATGACCATGAGATTGATTTTAATTTACTTGAAAAATCAGCAAAACAGGCTGGTATTTATGATTTTATACAAACTCTTCCAAAAAAATTTGAGACAGACTTAAATATTTTTGGCTCAAATATTTCTGTTGGTCAAAAACAAAGGATAGGTATTGCCAGAACTTTATATTTTGATCCTAAGATAATTTTATTAGATGAACCAACTAGCGCTTTAGATGCTGAGACAGAAAGTGATTTTATGAAAACTCTTAATAATATTAAAAATAACAGGCTAATTATTATGACTACACATAAAGAGAATATCATTACTAAAGTTGATCACGTACTGACTTTAAAAAATAAAACAATTTACGAAAGATAACAAATTGCTATATACATTGTCACCATTATTTAATGTTTAATTTTTATTAAAATGAGTTTTGCAAATCTATATTTTATATTTTTATTCTTGCCGGTTGTGACGATTTTATATTATTGGTTCAAAAAATATCGATTATTTATATTAATAATTTCCTCACAATTATTTTATTTTTATGAAGGTCTAGATGCTTTAGTTTTTTTAAACTTAGCAATATTAATAAGTTACTATGCAAAAAAAAATATAAAATTATCTCTTATATTTTTATTTTCAACTTTATTTTTTTTTAAATATTCTTTTCATCTATCAACTCTTTTTGATTTTAAAATTTTAAATTTTTTTAGTTTAAAAATAGACTTGAAAAATACGACAGTATTCGCTGGACTAAGTTTTTATACTTTTCAGTTGGCTGGCTATTTGCTTGAAAAAAAAAAGGATCTTAGTCTTAAGGAATTATTTCTATTTACATCTTTTTTTCCTCAAATAGTAGCAGGGCCAATCATTAAAAAAAAATTATTTGTAGATAACTTAAAAAATATGGAGAAAGGGGGGGGGGAAGATAAAAAAAATGGTTACAGACAATTATTCTTTGTTGAATATTTACCAAAGTTTTTATTATTTTTTTCTTATGGACTTTTCTATAAAATTGTATGTGCCGATATTTTGTCAATTTTTTCAGAAAATTATTCAACATACATTGAGCAAGCCTCAACTAATAATGATAATATAAATATATATATTTTTATTTTTTATGCATTCGCTTATGGTTTTAGAATATATTTTGATTTTGCAGGCTATTCACTGATGGCTATCGGAATTGGATATTTGTTCAATTTTAAGTTACCTAAAAATTTTGATGAACCATATAAAAAATTATCTATAAAAGATTTTTGGCGACATTGGCATATAACTTTGAGCATGTGGTTCAGAGATCATATTTTTAATTTTATAAAAAAAAAATACAGTTTTATTTTTGCAATATTAGTAACATTTTTATTATCAGGCATTTGGCATGGTGCTGGTTGGGGATTTGTGTATTGGGGTCTATATCATGGTATATTGTATTTGATATATAATTATTTCGAAAAAAGAATTACCCAATGGAATTATTATATAAAGCTATTTTTACTTAATATATTAGTTATGCTTTCTTGGCCTTTTTTTGATTTAGGATTTGATTTGTATGTTTATTCTATATTTAATTTAGAACTCAATTTTTCTAGTTTTTATTTTCCAATAAACAAATATTTTTCATATTTATTTATAACTTTTATTTTTTTAATAGTTTATTTTTTTGATGAGAAAAAAGTTATATATAAAGAAACAATAATTAGCAAAAAAAATTACTTTTCATTAATGCTATCATCACCATACATAATAGCCTCATTATTTGTACTTTCAATTTCACTAATTGAAATAAGCAAAACATTCATTTATTTTAGATTTTAATGTTTTATAAAAAATTTTTATTTTCATTTTTATTTTTGATATTAAGCATGAGTCTTTTTAACATAATTTTATCGAAACGAAGCGTAGATATTAATGAAATAAAAAATCTTGAGAGTAAATTTGTTAATATGAGGAGCTATTCACTTAATAGATTAAATGATTTTGAGATACAGTCCAAAATAATCGAAAACAACCCCATTCCTAAAATTGGATTATTTGGTAATCATCAAATTGCTTTTTTGAGTCCCAAAAAATTAAAAAATGATAATTTAATTCACAATTATCATTACAATGATTTTTCAGTTTATGATGTTTATTTTTATTTAATTCATTTATCAAAAAAAAATATGTTACCCTCAGAAAAAATATTCATTTTTTTTACCACTCCAAATAATGATAATGGAAACTTAATTACAACACTATCTAAACAAACAAAGCATGTAATCAGCTTTAATTCATTTATTAAAAATATCAAAAATTTTTCACTGGAAAGTCAACTTCTTTTAATTAAATCATTTTTAAGTTTTTATTATACTTCAACTTTTGACTACCAAGTTACAGCTAATAATTTAAAAGTATTAATTAATTTATTAACTACAAATAAAACTAATAGATTTTTAAATGTTGAATATTCAAGAAAAATGAAAATAATTTCTGATCACGATAACTGTAGGGCAAGATATCCAAATGGCAAATTTATTTTTTTAAAATCTGATGGCTCTTATTCAGAAAATTGTATTAAATTTAATCTTATTAAAAATCACGCAAAATTAAATGGGAAACCTTATTTTACAAAAAAAGATATTTTAAAATTAAATAGTATAACAACAAAAATCGAAAGATTATTAAAAAAAGAGGGTGTTGAACTTTATTTTGTTATTCCTCCTGTTTACGAGGATGATCGAAAAAGTGAGGTTGATCTGATTTTTGATAAAGCAATTGAAGGTGTTGATAAAAATATAGTCATCTTTGATCATAGATATTTAAGGAATGAAATAAAAATTTTTCTAGATTATGATCATTTAAATAGTAAGTATTTAAAAATTGTATTAAAAGATGCTAATATTAATTAATTAAAAAAAATTAATATAAAATTTTAACTTAAATTAATGAAATATAATTCTAGTAAATTAAAATTTATAAAAACAATTTTTAAAAATTTGTACATAATCAAGCCTAGAGTTTTTAAAGATAATAGAGGAGAATTTTTCAGATTTTTTTGTTCTGCTGAATTTAATAAAATTTTTTTTAAAAATAAAATAGTTCAAGCGAATATCTGTGTTAATAATAAAATTGGAACTCTTAGAGGTCTTCATTATCAAAAAAAACCTTACGAAGAAACAAAAATTATAACTTGTGTTCAAGGTGAAGTTTTTGATGTAGCAGTTGATTTGCGTAAAAAGTCTAAAACCTATATGAAATATTATGGCCAGATTATTTCAGAGAGTAATAAATTTGCTGTATTAATTCCCAAAGGCTTTGCTCATGGATATATTACTTTAAAAAAAAAATGTACCATAATTTACTTAGTAGACTCTAAGTATAAGAAAAATTCAGAGGGTGTTATTAATTATAATGATAAAAAAATAAATATAAAATGGCCAATAAAACCAAAATATATCTCAAATAAAGATAGGAATGTAAGTGAATAAAATAAGACTTTTTTGTCCAGATTTAAATAAAAATGATTTGAATAATGTTAAAAGAGTATTTAAAAAAAAATGGATTGGGCAAGGGTCAGAAGTAGTAAAGCTTGAGAATGAATTTAAAAAATTTACCAAAAGTAAACATGCATTTGCAACTAATTCAGGTACCGCTGCACTTCATTTAGCTATAGCTGCTTTTAATTTTAAAAAAGGAAAAAAGGTTTTGGTAAATAATTTAACATTTGTATCATCAGCAAATGCTATTTTACTTAATAATTTAAAACCAGTTTTAATAGACTCTGACACTAAAACATTAGGCTTGAGTTTAAATGATCTTAAAAAAAAGATTGATAAAGACACGGTTGCTTTATTGGTAGTTCATTATGGAGGCCATCCAGCCGAAATGGACAAAATTATGAAATTTGCAAAATTCAAAAATATTAAAGTAATAGAGGATTGTGCACATTGTTTTGGTGGTGTTTATAAAAATAAACAACTTGGTACTTGGGGTGATGCAGGGTGTTTTTCATTTGAAGAAAAAAAAATAATAACATCTGGTGATGGAGGCATGATAGTAACAAAGCATAAATACTTAGAAAGAACAATAAAATCAATGAGATGGTGTGGAATTGAAAAAGACACCTGGTCTAGAAATAAAAACATTTTTAAAAATAAAATAATTGATTACAGCTGGTATTATGAAGTTTCAATATTAGGATACAAATATAACATGAACGATCTATCTGCAGCAATTGTTAGAAGCCAACTTAAAAGATTTAAGTCACTTAGCATAAAAAGAAAAAAGTTATTAGATTTGTACATAAATAAAATTAAAAAGATTGGAATGGAACTTCTTTTACCCTACCAAACTTATAAAAGTTCATATTGGCTTATGGGGATAAGACATAAGCATAGAGACACTCTAATGAATTTTTTGAATAAAAATAAAATTTCAACAGGCGTTCATTACCTACCATTAAGTAAACATCCTTTGTTTAGAAAATTTAATAAGGACTTGCCGGTTACAAATAAAATATGGAAAGAAATTGTAACTTTACCTCTTCATACAAATATGACATTTGAAAATGTGAATTACATTGTCAGATGTTTAAAAAAATTTAAAAATTTAAAAATTTAATGATAATATTATCTCTTACTAATCATAATGAGTCTTCAGCGTCTTTACATGATACTAAGAAAAAAATTACGTACGCAGCATCTGAAGAAAGGTTTACGAGAATTAAAAATTCATCTGGTATGCCTTTAAAAACAATTGATTTTTTACTAAAGAAACGAAAAATTAGTATAAATAAAGTCGATCAATTTGTATATTGTAGTCACGAATCAATTTTGCCAACCAAACAGATTCAAAAAGACCTTGAAAAAGAAAAGAATACACTTAACGAATACGACAAACAGGTCTTTGAAAAAAGAATTAAAGCAGAAATCAAATTTAATAAGAAATATATTGACAATTTTAATAAGTGGATAAAAAAAAATAAAGTATCTAAGAATAAAATTTCTTTCATGGATCACCATGAGGCGCACGCAAGATCAGCAATAATATGTCAAAAAAAAAGCAAAGGTTTTATAATTACAGCAGATGGAAAAGGTGGCTTTACATCAAGTGCAATATGGAAGTTTGATAAAAAAAAAATTACGTGTGTATCAAGAAATTCAACTTTCAATTCCCTAGGGTATTTGTATGGTAATGTTACTATTGGCCTTGGATATAAAGCAGAAAGACATGAAGGAAAAATAACAGGATTATCCTCTTATGGAAAAATTCAAAAAAAGATAAGCTTTAATAAAGTTTTTTCAGTTATCGGAAAAAAAATATTTGCTAGAAATTTAAAACAAAATTTTATTCCTTTTTTTTTAAGAGGAAAAAATTACTGGGATGTTTCACAATTTACAAAAGATATAAAAAAATATCCTTCAAAAGATGTAGCAGCTACAGTGCAAAATTTATTAGAAAAAATTTTAGTTAAATATGTAAAAAAAAACATACCGAAAAATTCAAATCTTTTGCTTGCAGGTGGAATATTTGCAAATGTAAAATTGAATAGAAAAATTAAAGAAATAAATTTAAATAGATATTTATATGTTGCGCCTCCAATGAGTGATATGGGGCTTTGCCTGGGTGGAATTCATAAGTTGAGTAAAAAAAATTTGATAATAGACAACATGTATCTAGGTCCAAAGACAAATAATGATAAAATTATTAAAGAACTAAAAAAAGATAAAAAAATTGGTTTTAAGATTTTTGAAAATAAAGAGTCATTAAATAAAATAATAACAAATAAATTACTTAAAAATCAAATTATTGGCATATTTAATGGTAGTATGGAGTTTGGGCCAAGAGCATTATGTAACAGGTCAATTATTTTTACAGCAAAGAAAAAAAAATTAAATGATATAGTTAATAAAAGATTAAATCGTACAGAATTTATGCCTTTTGCCCCTGTGTGTATGGATAAGTTTTCCTCTAGAAGTTTTGCAAAAATAAAAAAATGGGATTATTTATCTAAATTTATGACAGTTACCTACAAATGTAAAAAATATTTTTTGCAAAACTACCCTGCAGCTTGTCACGTAGATAGAACTGCAAGACCGCAAATTTTATATAAAAAAGATAATCCCTGGTTTTATAATTTCTTACAATCATATTATAATTTTACGGGACAAACATGCGTTATGAACACCTCTTTTAACAATCATGAAGAACCAATTGTTTGCTATCCAAGAGATGCAATTAAGTCATTACAAAATAAAAATGTAGATTGTATTATATTTAATGGAAAAATATTAGTTTTTAAGAATAAATAATTCATTAATGATCAAATATTCAGCAATAATTCCAACTAAAAACGGTGGAAAATATTTAACACATACTGTTAAAAGTGTTTTAACAAATAAATATAAAGATTGTGAAATTTTAATTAGCTTTAATAAATCATCAGATAATAGTTTAAAAGTAATTAGAAAAATTGATGATAAAAGAATAAGAATATTTTCCACACCATCAAATTTTTCCATGTCCAAACATTATGAATGGATTTTAAATAAAGCTAAAGGGAAATGGATATTTATTTTAGGAGACGATGATGCAATAAGTAAAAATTTTTTTTCTACGATAGATGATTATTTAGAAAAATGTTCTGATAAAAATATTGAAGCTATTTCAGTGAATAGAGCCAATTATTATTGGAATGGAGTGCAAAATATTTATGGTCCTGCAGCGATAAGGTATATGCAATCAAATAAATATAAGATTATTAATTCAAAAATAAATTTGTTTAAAGTATTACTTGGAATAATGCCTTATTCTAAATTACCTGGTTTATATGTTTCAGGCTTAGTGAATAGAAATTTAATAGAAAAAATTAAAAAATTAAAAAAAAACAATAAATTTTTTAACGAACCAAATCCAGATGTCTATTCAGCATTGATTGTAAGCTCATATATAAAAAAATATTTAAGAATTGAGAAACCACTATTTTGGGTTGGAACGAGTACAAAAAGTGTTGCCTATAAACTAATTATGAAAAAAAAAAAAAATTTTGATATCAAGTATAACGATTTTCTAAAAGCTTCAGAAAAAGATGGATTCTATTTATCAAAAAAAATATCAAGGTATTTTTGGCACTCAAGATTACCTTCTGCATTCTTATTTTCTTCATTTTTTAACATCCCAAAAAATAAAAAAAAAAATTACTTTTTTGACTTGTTGTCACTAGGTATGATTGGATCTGATATCCTTGATAAAAAAAATTTAAAAAATTATGAAGAGAAAAAATTTATAAAAAAAAAATTTAATGAAAAAATTAAAAAAAGTAACTATCCTTTTTTTATAATATCAATTTTATCATTAATACTGTTTTTTTTAAAAAAAAAGATTTCTTTTTTTGAAAAAAATTGCTTTAGGATTTCAAATTATTTTGATTTTTTTTTAAAAAAAAAAAAATATATTTATTCTACTAATAGAAAAAGATATAAAAATATTCATATAGCTAGTAAGCTATACTAAAAATTTACTTCCAATTTTTCCAATAAGGTTTTTTTAATTTCCAAATTGAATTAAGATTAATTTTATCTCTTAGCGTATCCATACAAGCCCAAAACCCACTATGTTTATATGAAATTAATTTTCTTTTTTTTATTAGTTTTGGCATAATTTCATATTCTAATGATGAGGAATAATTTTTAATATAATTAAAAATTTCTGTAGTAAATATAAAAAAACCTCCATTTATCCAAATATTTTTATTATCAATTTTTTCTTGAAAATTGGTCACAATATTCTTTTTAAAAATTAAAACTCCATATCTTGCTGGCGGCTTGACAGCACTCACAAGTGCACAATATTTTTTTTCGTCAAAAATTTTTAAAGTTGATTTAATATTTATATCAGATAGCCCATCACCGTACGTCAAGAAAAATTTTTTCTCACCTTTCAAAAAACTTTTAATCTTAAGTATGCGACCAGCAGTATTTGTTTTTTTACCAGTGTAAATACAGCTAATCTTTAAATCGTTAATATGATCATAATATTCACATATTTTTTTATTTTTTTTAATTAAAAATTTTTTGAAATAATTAAGAATAATAGTATGTTTATAACCAGTACATATAACAAATTCTTTGATGCCATGAGATCTGTAAATTTTCATTATATGTAAAATTATTGGGTAATTACCTATTTTTACCATTGGCTTCGGCTTTGTCGTGGTTTCTTCTGCCAATCTTGTACCCAAACCCCCAGCTAATATTACACACTTCATATTTATAAATTTTTAATCAGCATTTTATTTTCATAGTACCAAGAAATAGTATTTTTTAAGCCCGTTTCAAACGAAATTTTTTGTTTCCATTTTAATTCTTTTGATATTTTATTAAAATTTAATTTTTGAAATTTCAGCTCATTTTTAGCAGTATTTTTTATTTCGATCGTAAAATTTTTTTTATTAATTAACTTCAATATTTTTTTTACTAAATCAATAACACTTAGATTAGTTTTAGACCCAACATTATAAATCTTTAAAAAATTTTTATTTTTCAACATATGTTTCATCAAAAGAAGATATGCATTTGCGGCATCATTAACATGCAAATAGTCTCTAATCATCTTACCATTTGATCTTAAAGTTATCTTATTCTTAAAAATAACAGACCTCATTATATCTGGTATTATTCTATTCTTATTAAAATCCCCAGGCCCAAATAAATTCCCACATCTTAAAATCCCAACTTTTAAATTATATATTTTCGAATATGATTGACATATTTGATCACTTGACATTTTAGATAAATCATAAGGAAAAATTGCTCTCATATTTGTATTCTCACTGTATTTATTTTTACACTCCCCATAAGCTTTGTCTGAGGATGCATATAAAAATAATATTTTTTTATTTTCTTTTCTAACAGTTTCTAGAATATTTATAGTTCCAAAGATATTATTAAAATATGTTTTTTCTGGATATTGTAATCCCTCATTTACTTGAGTAGTAGCCCCAAGGTGAAAAATAGTTTTAATTTTATTTTTTAAAATTATTTTTTTTATAAGATTTTTATTTAAGAAATTACCAATAATTACTTTATTTTTTTTTTTATTTATTTTTATCTTTTTTGATAATTTCTTATTTTTATCTAAAATAATTACTTTGTAATTCTTTTTATTCAGCAATTCTATCAAGGACTGACCCAATAGTCCAAAACCACCAGTAACTAAGATATTATGATTTTTCATTTGAATACTAATTTCTTATAATATAAATCATTAAAAGTTAAAGAAAAACATTTAATGATTTAATAAGATAATAAAACTAAATAAATTTAAAATATAAATGTCATGAAACATTTAGCACCTATAGCGTTTATTTGTTACAATAGGTACGACCATTTAACGAAATCTTTAAAATCTCTTAAACGTAATAAGTTAGCAAAAAATTCAAAAATTTATATCTTTTCAGACGGTCCAAAAAATTCAGATGATATAAAAAAGATTAATAAAATTAGATCCTATTTAAAGAAACTTAAGGGCTTTAAATCAAAAACATATTTTTTTAGAAAAAAAAATATGGGGAACAAGCTTAATATCGTATCCAGTGTTAACGAAGTATTAAAAAAAAATTCCAAAATAATTGTTGTTGAAGATGATCTTGTGGTTAGCGGTTCATTTCTTTTTTTTATGAATAATTGTTTAAATTATTATAGTGATCAAAAAAAAATATGGCACATTAATGGGTGGAGTTATCCTTTTTTAAGAAATAATAAAGATGATATAATTTTTTTAAAGTCAATGAATTGCTGGGGATGGGCAACTTGGAAAAATAGATGGAATAAAATTTCCTTGAATGAAGAAAAGTATATTTCAATTTTTTCTAAAAAAATGATTCATAATTTTGATATTGAATCTAGCACAAATAATTGGTCTCAAATGATTAGAAATAAAAAAAAACTATTAAATACATGGGCTGTTTTTTGGCATGCAACAATTTTTTCACATAATGGTATTACTATTTACCCTAAATTTTCATTAGTAAAAAATATAGGCACAGATGGAAGTAGCCGAATGGCTAAAACAGATGAATTCAAAACTACATTTAAAGACAATTTTACTCAATTTAAATTAAATAATAATATTGATGTTAAAAGAAAGTTTAGAGAGAGCGAATTCAATCATTTTCTAAAAAAAAATAAATTTAGGAGGAAGATATTTGTTTATTTAAAAAAATTTTGGTTTAATAGTTATTAATATGAATATTGAAATTTTATACTCCCTAGCCTTTCCAATACTATTCTTACTATTTTCAGGAATTGTAATTAGACAAGCATTAATTTTTGCCAATCAATTATGGGCCAAAACTTATCACCATAGCTTGAGCTTTATTTTGCTTCCGATAGTAACATTTGTGATTACCAAGGCAATTTCTGGAAATATATCATTGTCTCTTGGTATGATAGGAGCACTTTCTATTGTAAGGTTTAGAAATCCTGTAAAAAACCCATTTGAATTAGTAATTTTCTTTTGCACTATCACTCTTGGGATAGCATCAGGTGTAGATTTAAAACTTGGAATTATTTTACTAATCACAACTGTTTTTGTAATAATTTTTTCTGAAATTTATTCAAAAATCAAAAAAAAGAAAAATATAAATGTTTTTGTTCCTTCTTTTGAAGAAGGATATTCCCTTAATATTATTGAAATTACCTTAAGAAAAGAACTAAAAGATTTAAATAATTTTAATCTGATATATTTTAATTATGATAAGGATAAAGAAATTTATGAATATAAAATCTCAGAGAGAGATAAAAGTAAAATAACTGAAGTTGAAACATTAATTAAAAATTCAGATGCAATATTGAACTATGAAATTCGTTATAGCTTTGATTAATAAAATTAAAGTTCTAATTTGTTTTATATTTATATCTTCTTTTTTTTACCCAAATATTGCTAATTCAAAAAACAATTGTAACAAAATTCAATTTAATACAAATTTCAATGAGATAACTTTTATTGATATTAGGTTTGATAATCATAAAAAATGGACAAAAAACGGACTAAAGATATTAAAATCAAAACAAAATTCAAAATTTATACCCGATAAATATAAAAAAAGATTTAAAGCATCGTTAGTACTTAATTATAAAGATAATAGAAAATGTTTTTTTGAAGCACAAATTAGACAAAATGGAGATTATTATGACCATATAGTTTTTAAAAACGGAAATATTCTTCAAAGTTTAGATGTACACTTAAAAAACGATAACATTTTTGGTGCAACAAAATTTAAACTATTTATTCCAATTACTCGAAGAGGTGAAAATGAAATTATAATCTCAAGTTTACTTACTCAGCTGGGTTTTATAGCTCCAAAAACATCATTTATAAAAGTCAATTTAAACGGAAAGAAAGAAAGTTTTATTTTTCAGGAAAAATCATCAAAAGAATTAATAGAAAGATCACTTTTAAAAGATGCACCAATATATGAAGCAAATGAAAATTTAGTGATTGGAACTTCAAAGAATAAAGAGACTGTTTTTAATAAGCAGCTTACATTTATTAGACAAATCAATACTAAATGGATCAAATCACAAATTAGTAAAGATATATCAAAAGAAGGCTTAACACGCCTGAATTCAATTTATTTTACAAATATATCGAAAATGGCTGATAATAAAAAAAAATACAATCAGTTAACTCTTGATAATAAAATGTTGGCAAATAGAGATCACGAACATTTAATGAAGCTTAATGTTTATGATGCAATTATCAATGCAACAGATAGTGGACATGCATTAATTCCTCACAATAGAAAATTTTATTATGACCCATATAAAAAACAATTTCACCCAATTTTCTATGATGGTTCAGGAGGTACTTTTAGAAGATATTTATTCCAAGGTTGGAAATCAAAAATTATAAAAATTGATGCAAAACAAATTAGAGCTAAATGGGGTATTTCAAATAACGCAATAGCCGGCGCAAATACTGCAATAAAACAAATTGATAAAATTAACACATATAAATTTAGTAAAGATTTAAATCTAAAGGGCCTGAAGTATGATGAAAATCAAGTAAAAAAATTGTTTAAAACAATAAATTATAATCTTTCTATGATATCTAAAATTGAAAATGAAGATAATTCAAATTTTTCAATATCTTTAAATAATTATTTTAATCAAGCAAGTAAATTATCTAAAAAATTTGCGATAATGTATTCAATTGAAAATAATCAATATCTTTGTGAGAATTCCATAAAGAATTGTAATCTTTATAAATTAGATGAAAAAAAATTTAGAAGATTAATCAAAGGTGAACTTACGAAACAAAATAAAAAAATTTTATATTTAGGAGTTCTAAAAAAAAATCAAAGTAATGATTTTGAATTTAATTTTAACGCAAAAAAACCTATTTTTTTTAAAAAAAATTATAAAATAGGCCAAAGTGATATTAAGATGATAATATCAAAAAATATTAATTTTAACCTAGATAAATCAAAAAAGATTTTAACAATTAACCTGCAAAATAAAGATTGGATAGTTTTATATGATAGTATTATTGATGATTTGAAAATTGTAGTTAATTATAAAAATCAGGAGCTATATAAGGATAATAATAAAAAAGATAGGTTTAATGAATATTTTCTAACAGGTTGCCTAAATATTTTTAATTCCAATTTTAATAAATCAAAGTTAGAAATAAATAATAGTAAATGTGAAGATGCAATAAATATAGTAAAATCAAAAGGTGCTTTATCAGAAGTAAAAATATATAATTCTTTATATGATGGACTCGATATAGATTTTTCAAAAATTGATATTAATAATTTAAACATAAGCAGTTCTGGTAATGATTGTATAGATTTATCAAATGGAAAATATTATATTAATTTTGCTGAGCTAAAAATTTGTGGTGATAAAGGAATATCCATTGGAGAAAAATCGAAAGTCAAAATTAATAATATAGAAGTACTGAATTCAAATATCGGTATAGCAGTAAAAGATAGTTCTGAAGCAATGATTAAAAATTCAAAAATTATGAAATCAAAATCTTGCATAAGTGCATATAAAAAAAAGGATGAATTTGATGGGGGCAAGGTTGATATTTTAAATTTAGAATGTTTAGAATCAAATAAAAAAACTAATAAGGATGAGTACTCTTTAATAAAAATTGAAAAATTAATATAGTTATGAGTTATCGATTAGAAAAAAAATTTATTATAGACAGAAGAATGTATCAAAACTTTACAAACTACTTAAAAGCAATTAATGCAAACAAAATATATGAAAAAAGAAGAATTTTTTCTACTTATTTTGATAACGATTTTTTTTCCTCGTACAATGAATCAGAGGAGGGAACAATACCGAGAAAAAAAATTCGAATCAGATCTTATGATACAGACATACACAGTAATAATGCAAAATTAGAAATAAAAATTTCATCAGAAAATAATAGATTTAAAAAAACTGAAAATATTAAAGACGCAATTTTATTACAAAGATTTTTAAGCAAAGGTTTGACTGATAAAAGCTATGGACATTGCAAGGCTGTATTAGATGTCTCTTATGATAGAGAGTATTATCAAATAAATGAACAAAGGATAACTGTTGATAAAAATATATGTTACTGGCAACATAAAAAAGATAAAAAAAAATTTTACGAACCATTATCAATTGTGGAGTTTAAAAGTGATATCGATAGCGATCTTAATCAACTTAACAGCATCATATCTAGTTCGATATCAAGATTTTCAAAATATTGTAGGGGTATGAACAAGGTATTTTTTAATATAAAGAATTATGGATAATGAAAAATAAAAATTTTTTTGGAAAAGGAATTAGTTCAATTGAGGGAACTACTTGGAAATTCAACAAAGATGCTTCAAAAAATTTTGATG